>ENA-UOOK01003879-UOOK01003879.1-fermentation-metagenome-genome-assembly--contig:-NODE-3879-length-16574-cov-6.425086_pt1 | contig 16574 bp, 17 predicted proteins | sample MGYA00245777_ERZ724023 | MGnify/ENA primary metagenome ERZ724023 (study PRJEB28704, sample SAMN03018312) | fermentation metagenome | biome: anthropogenic terrestrial biome; feature: soil; material...
TGAGAAGATCGAGAAGTATCTGGCAGCCAGACCAGACCACAAAGCCACTTTTGAGACCTTGAAGGGCTATCTTCAGCTCGATAACGTCCGGCTCAATGAGGCCATCACAACATTGATGAGCACTCATCCTGGCAGCTATACCATCCAGAAAGCGCAGACCGGAGACAAGCGCAAGAAGATCCTCATTATGCTTCCAAAGTAGTTACAATGTAAGTATAACTAATTCCGCTATCCCCTGAGGAGCGGCGGAATAATAGCAAAATCTGAGGTGAATTTCTCAGATTGATTGATACTGATTACTTTTAGATAGAGATAGATTTAATAGATTTTATTATTATAGCTTATAAAGAAGCATTCCTAGATAGATTTACTATTCGTCCAAATGTCCCCTACATTAAAGTATCTTTGCCTACAAATTCGAGCATTGGTGGGACAGATGGTGCAAGTGGATGAGAAAGATCTGGTTTACAAAGGCCCCTGGGTCAGAAGCGCTCAACAAAGGTTGTTCCAAACACTTGAAACCGACTATGCTTTTCCGAGGGCTACTTGTCGATCTCTGGTGAATCTGATCTGGGATTTTCTCAATGAGACTTTCAGTGAGAAGCTTCATGAAGGTCAGATCACTTTCCATGCAGCATCCGCCTCCGAGCCACCTGGAAAAAGACTCTCGCAGATAAAATCTGTCCCTGTCCATCTAACGGTTCATGATCGAAACGATATGGATATCCTAACCAAAGAAGGCACCTCTGGTCTCAGAAAGCACAAAATTCTTCGCATGGCCAGCGAGGCTCTTGATCAAGATGGTCTTCTGACTCAAGAGGATCTTGCAGTCCTGCTTTGCAGTTCCCGTAGAACAATCCGTCGCGATATCAAGGAGCTGAAACAACAGGGAATCGATGTGCCTACTCGTGGCTTGATTCAAGATATTGGTCCCGGAGTGACTCATAAATCTAAAATTGTAAAGATGTGGCTTGAAGGTTACGAGTACACTGACATCGAACGCAAAACAGGTCATTCTGGCTTTTCAATCCAGAGATATCTCTCAGGATTTTCTAAATCGGTCAGATTCTACCTCCGAGGCTACTCATTACCAGAAATACGCGAACTGACCGACATGTCTGAGAGGCTCGTTAAGGATTATTTGGATCTCTATGAGACGTGCAAGGATCGTCCTGAATCCCAAATCAGGCTTCAACAAATCCTTGCTCAGCCACTGCCTTTGAAAAAAAGTTCGATACCATGGCAAGAGAACAACGGAGTGATGGACTCATGAACGATCCAAATGCAGAGCGAACTCTTCGGAAGTATAAAGGGTTCGAAAACTCCGTCAAGCAGATGCTCACCCAGGAGTACAAGTTTCTTGGGGGCGAAAAGATCCAGGAGATGTTCATCAAGGACTTGCTTGTCGAGTTCAATAGACATCTGAAAGATGGCTGGAAGCTTGATGCCGGTCAGGTTGTATGGTGGGCAGTGCACAAAGATGAATATCCAGGGCGCAATAAGACCATCGAGAACACCAAAATGGTTCCTGTCATATTATCCATAGCGAGTCAGGATGATTTAAAGCTTAGACTCGATGGTTACTCTGCTAAGGAGATCCGGAAGTGCAAGGTAGCCAGGATACTCCGGGAAGCATATGAGCAGAACGGCGTTTTGAATCAAGCAGATGTAAGCCTCTTGATGGGGGTTAGCGCCGGAACTATTGGCAAGGATATCCGAGAATTCCAATTAGAGCGTGGAGTTATCCTGCCTTATCGCGGGACGGTTCATGATATCGGACCAACATTGACTCACAAAAAGATTATCATTCAGCAATTTGTTCGGAACATACCAACACCTGAGATCGCACGGAGGACCTCTCATAGCGAAGAAGCTTGTGATAGATACATCAAGGGATTTAAGAAAGTCCTAAAGCTTCATAGCGATGGAATTCCTGCGGAGAACATCGCTTCGGAACTGGAGATGAGCAAATCCCTGGTCCGAGAATATATCGAGATAATCGAGGATTTGACTGAGGCTGGGAAGGGATAGAAAGGATGATATTCAAAGAAATCGATAACATAAGGGATGTGGGGGTCATTTGCCACTATTTGTGTATAGATTAGGGGTCTTCAAAGTGCAGACCCGCTTGGGAATGCCATCCCACCAATTGGCTCCAGTCACGTCACAAGAATTAGCAAATTCGTTATCTAAATTTGGAGATCCCCGCCATTCTAATCCGTTGTTTTGGAGGTAGTTATTGTTTAAGGTATTATCCTTTGACTTTAAGTCAGTAACGATGCCAAATTGCATATTAAATGTCACGCTATTTCTTTCAATAATGTTCATCCTGGAATCATCACCTAAACTAATCCCCGACTTACCATTGTGATTTAATTCATTGCCTATAATAGTATTATTAATATCGTATACAACTAAACCGTCGTCGCCATTATAATCCATAATGTTGTTATGTATTGCGTTATTCGATCCTTCGATGACAATACCAACTTTTAAATTTCTTGTAACATTGTTTTTGAAAATCTCATTGTAGTTTGCCTCTGAAAGGTGTAACCCGCTCCACATACTGTTTATTATGATATTTTTATATATTTTATTATGATCACAATCTGATAGCATTATTCCGTACTCATTATTCTTTATTGTATTCAATGAGATATTGTTATTAATTGATCCTGCACTTGTTGATTTAGGTTCATACGTCCTGATTGATATCCCCACATTGTTATCTTCCACCTTATTTTCTTTTATATAATTGTTCATGGAATTATCAATGAAAATGCCATAAGTCACCGTGTGACCTGGCTGATCCTCGCTCCGCTTCGGATCTTTATTCTCTCTAACTATGTTATCTGAAAGCAAGTTATTACTTGATTCAAAGAGAATTATACCACTATCGTTATTATTGTTAACGATATTGCCAACAAGTTGGTTATTTAGGGAATTTCTGAGTCCTATACCAAACTGATTATTTTTAGCTAAGTTATTTGAAAGCGTGTTATTGTTGCTATTATATAGCTCGATTCCACACAACAGATTTCCGCTAACGATATTAGCCTTAATAGTGTTATTATTCGATAACACTTTAATCCCGTTTTCTCTTGCATTGACGATAGTAAATCCTTCTAGCACTATTCCATTCGCTGAGAGGGTTATTCCATTTCCTTTCTTGCCAGAATCTACGATAGGGTTTCCTATGCCTTTGAGATCGATTCGTTTACTCACATCTATATTCTCATAATAGGTGCCACTCTGAACCTCGATCAAATCTCCCTCTTGGGCACTATCTATTGCTTCTTGAATTGTGTCATTTGGGTTTACCTTCATCGTAGCAGATTGTGCCGACCCGATAAGAAAAATAATTGCAGCTATTAGGCTTATCTTCATTGCTTCTATCCCTCCGTTCATGCTTCATAGATAGTACTATATGAAAAATGTATTGTTAGGAGTTGTCAATAGACCAAACCATAGGATAATCAATCTCATACTCATAGGTTCGATGAATTCTTTGAAGATTGTACCCAGCCCCCTTGTTTTCGCCGACTCAATTTTGAACCTTCAATTTAAGGAAACGCCGATTCGTTTTTAACCCCTCCCCAAGAAGGAAAGCCTTCCCTCTCCTAGTATTCTGAGCGGCGGGCAGTGTGTAGTCCTGAAATTATTTCGCGTCCGACCTAGTTTTATAGTGTTTAAATTATTCATATAATTTCACAACCCAAACAGTCTATGGCCAATTGCGAAATAAGCTTCCAATGGCATTTTTCGCCTGAAAGCCCTTTCTGGAGTCTCCAAGCTTTGGAAATTCAAGCTTCCATGAGGTCTATCGTTATACCAAGTGATAAACTCGTCGAATGAATGAAACGCAGGCCTGTGCTTGACGTATTCTCCGAAAAACCGTTCCAGCTTCCCGTTTGTCTGAGGATGCTTCACTCTGGCTAATATAGGCTTGATGCCATATTTTTTGAGGTGATCTTTGAATTCGCTGTTCCAGCTTCCGTCGTCATGGATTCTGTGGGCTCCAAACTCGCTGCCATGATCGAGTATCAGCTCCCTCAAGGGACAGAGCCACCAGAATTTGTCCACTAATTGGTCGATTATCAGCATGCTGTTCTCTGTATTGATCTCGGTGAACTCCCCTCCGGCCAGCACCATCCTGGATGCATCATCCAGAATTACGCAAACCTTGACATCAGTCCCATCCCATTCATGCCAGTCAATATGCCCCGCTGACATGCTGTGCTTTCGTTCATAACGAACCCACTTCCGGCGCTTCTGTTTCTTTAGATCTTCCTGGGCCAGACCTGCTGCCTTCAGGTACATGTGTATGCGATTATGTGATATGCAGATCTTAAATTGTTTCCGGATCACAGTCTCCAGCATGCGCGCTCCAAAGCGATAGTGAGCGTGGGCTGCTCTGGCGACCAACTTTTTCGCCCAAGACAGGTTCTTGCCCGGTCTCCTTGTACTCTTTGATGATCTGCTGGACTCTCCTTTGTGAGACCTTGACATCCCGCGCAATCTTTTTTGTGGGCACCCTTTTGCGGTTTTGACGAAGAATATAGCGAACCTTCATCTTGTTCAATTTCATATATTGGACCATGCGTCCAAGCTTAGATGATAGGCGAAATAATTTCGGGACTCTACATTGTCTCCCTCCAAGAGAAAGTCATCAATGCTGCTGAAGCAAAAATTAACGAGCTATTTTGCCGAAGCAGACGGAATTAGGTTACTGAATAAATCACATACATATGTACTAAAATAAATGCTAAAGATTTGTTTCAGCTACTTTCTCCTCCCTTAGCCTCTCTGTCTTCTCTCCCAGGTCCACCCCGATATCCACCCCGATATCCACCCCTATACCATCCCCGGCTCGATCCTCCTTGAAGCCGGCGTACTTGATGCACCCCATCTCCAGCGCCGAGAAGACCCTCCCCAGCAACACCCGCAGGACGCGCGTCCCCTGGGGGGTCGTAGATGTCCGGCCCATACTGCCCCCGCATGCCGATCTCGAAAGTGATCTCCTGGATCTCCTGCAGCAACTTCCCTCCAAGCCAGATCGCCAAGGAATTCGTTGGCTGGATGAAAAGCGGACCAAAAGACATTGGAACTGCCAACATTTGAAACCTTGAGGATCTGCGAGAAGAGTATGAATTACTGGGATGGAGGATTATCCTTCCGGAGGCAACGACCCGACACGCCGCTAACGATCTCTCAACCGTTAAAGAAAAAGAGACCCACAGGAAAAGTGATAAATGGTTGCAGCGCGAAAATCATCGAAAATAGGAGAACTCGTATGACTATGAAAGTAGAAATCAAGGATAACAAGCTCTTTATAGAAATTGACCTGGAAGAACCAACCCCATCGTCATCCGGTAAAACCCTTGTTGTTGCAAGTACACATGGGAATATCGTTACTACCGCTAAAGTTAATGATAAGCCGATCACCATCGGCTTGAATGCTTATATTAAGCCTTGAGCAACCGCAGAGCTGCTCTATACCATGTGGCTGGCTCAGGTCGAGATGAAGGTAGGGGTGGGTTATGATTCTCGACCATCGGCCCTCGTTTGTGACCTTTGAGAAGGGCCTTTACTATCCGTTCGAGCATATGCCGGAGGGCAGCTGTGCTCGGCCAGTCCGTCCCATGGGAGTCTTTCTTGGCCCTTGTGGCTTTTTGCTGGCGTTTTCACTTGGAAGCGTGGCAGTTCTTAGAAAGCTCAGTGTGAAGAGAGACTGGAGTGAATCCTCTGGATGGACAAAAAGCATCTCAGAAATGCACGAGTGCATTAGAATTTCACGCCGTGCGTTTACCGTGCATTTTCTCCGATTCTTCTCTCGTACTTCACGCTTCGTCCCTTTGTCCCAATCGGAGTGAGGTGCCCTTCCCGCTCCAGCTTCTTCAGCAGTCTGTAGGCCTGCGGCCCAGATATATGGCACAGCTCAGCAACTTCAGCCCGTGATATTTCTCCGTGCTTTTCCACATATTGAAGAACCATCTGCCCCCACTGCAAAGGCTCGAATCCATGAGTACGAATATAAGCCGCCCTCTCGCCAAGCCTTCTGTAGGTGGATGCGCATAGATGATATGCTCTTGCTTTTCCTTCACCCGAAGCTTCCAGTAAGCCGCCTTCAACCAGGCGCTCCAGCGCGGCACGAGCCTCGTTCTCAGGCTTTTGAATAATCTTTGCCGCCTCCTTTGCCGTGGTTCTTCGTTCGAGATACACATGATTTAAGAGAAGCAAATCATCCAGCCGGAAGGGCTGGCCTGCCTGGTTCTCTTCCACCACCAGCCGCACGAAATCCCGGTTTGCTTTCCCTCCTGGCAGGACCAGAATAACATCTGTTTCAGAGCTCCGCTCATAAGATGGAGCGGGACGGCCATTCCGAAGCTGCTCAAAGAAGATTGTATCTATCCCTCTGGCAGTACGCTCCACGATTCCGGCTCTCTTGAAGGCATCCGCAAGAGAGGGATTGCGAGGTCTCGGTGGTGTGACCAGCAAATTATCCAGCCGGACGCCTTCCGGAAAGCCGCCCGGATTGGAGATCTCAATCCTGTCCTCGTGCCACTGCACATGCACAGCCCCTAGTCTGGAATAATCGCGGTGAATCAGGGCATTGGCCAGCCCTTCACGAAAAGCCCGCTCTGAGTAATCAGGAATTCCGATGCGAAAGATGTTCACCATCAGCTCTTCTTCTCGGTTCCTGGCCTGCAGCCTGGACAATAGCTCCTCCATTATCCTCAAAAGGGGCCATCGGAAGAATTCGTTGACTACAATCCTGGTGTCGGAAAGAACCTGGAAGGCCACCTCATGAGTGGGGAGGTAGCGATGGACTGCGTCCTCTCTTCCGAAGAGCAAAAGGCCGAGGACCCTAACTGCAGACACCTCGTGGTTCGCCTCCACTGCGCCAAGGGCCTTAGCTATCTCCTGGTCGGGAAGCTCGGCCAGGGCGGCATCGCTTCTTCCCCGGCTCTCGCGTATCATTCTCCGAAACCGTTCGAACTCCAGAGGGTCCAGATCCTCCCAACGAGCATCGGGCACCACCAGAGCGGAGTAATCCTGTATCCCCCGGTCTGCCTGGCGGGCGAGCATTTCGGGGAAGAGATAGGGCATGCACTCAGGCTTTCCCTTGCCCCCTATCGCCCGGCGCTGATACTTGCCTTCCGGAGTGCTCACCGGCGTTCGGGATGTGGGCACCTCGACAACGAGAACATACCGACCATCAATCTCGATGATCTCTACACGGCAAGCCAGAGACGGACGGGTGCGATTTGCAATGAGAGCTGAAACACGATATGTATCGGTCTTTTCTCCAGAGTGGCGCGGCCTGGAGCCTGTGATGCGGCCATCGTCTTCCACGCCGACCAAGAGCCATCCTGGCTCCACTCCCGATCGGTTGGCAAGGCATATGACCGCTTCCACCAGTGCTGAATCTGACAGGGATGCCTTCTCCTCGCCCTTGAACTCTACATTCAGGCTTTCGCCTTTGGCTATAATTTCGCGTAAGAGTTCTGGTATCATGCTTTTTGCTCGCACCTAATTCCGGCTGATATGGAGTGGTATCTCACAGAAAGGTGATAAAGGCTTCTGCCTGGCTTGAGCCGTTTTCGAGATATATGAACAAGATGAAGCCTGTAAGGAGGAGGAGCTGGTTAAGATCCTGTGGATCGTGACCATCAACAAAGCGCATAAACTCTACAAACATTTTGAGGTGTGAGTTATGAGCATAAAATAGGTTCAATTTGTGGAAAAATCAGGCCATTTTACCGGTAAAAATAAGCTGAAGTCTCACCCTCAGCGCTATTTTACAGGTTGAGAAAGCAGCACCCTAAAAGAGATTAAAGCCGGAAAATCATACACAATCATATGCAAGGACCACGGAGAATGACATCGGCTCTGTACGTCACCAGCGACAGCGCCTTTAGGCGGGCTCATCCCATTAATCCAATCCATGAGATTGCCCTTTTCGGCCATACCTGAACCGAGCTAATGTCTCGGGTCCCCATAAGAACACCACGATCATGGCCGTGATCGTTATGAGCCCATAGGCAATAGCTGCATCGCCCAGCTCTAATGCTGAACGACTGCCGGGAAACACACTCCTCCCTGTATTGGTCACAGCATGAAAGAGTATGGCCGCAAATACGCTATTACCAGTGTTGTTATAGAGCCAGACGGTCAGGATCCGGAAGCTAACGGTCAGTATACTGCCCCATATGAACAATCCCGGAGCCATGCCCATCGAAATCATCGATGGCCAATGCCATATCGCATGGATCGACCCTATGATGAGACAGGCTGCCAGTGCGCTGTACAGGGCTTGCATGGGATCGGTGACATACCCCGTATAGCCAATCTCTTCTAAAGCCGCGGCGAAGAAAAAAAGCCCAAAGATGAACGGCGTCAGAAGGGGCAGATGCCAAACGGTGGGGACCGGCAGCCCCACAAGACGCATTATCCAGTAGGTCAACACGTAGATGAGCGGCATCAAAAAAATGATGGGAATATACCAGATCTTTCGTGTGATCCTCTTATAATCGAAGGTTCTCCTCAAGAGCTTCCGCACCCCAAAAAGCTTCTCCTCCCTGTACACAAGGATCAAGGCAGCTATCGTCGGGGCAAAAGTGGCTGCAATGTCTGTCACGGGAAGGTTATCCACGGGAAGCTTAATTGGAAAGATGGTATTGAGCACCCAAAAGGGGATGGAAATGGCGTAAACCAATACAAAGAATAGATAAGGTGACCCTTTTAATGCCGTACTATTATTCATAGCTGAAATCTCCTAAATGGATTAAATTAGTTTTGATTGTATAAAGAAATATCCTTTTGGATTGCGCAAATGAGCATTTTCATCTCGCTTGCTCAGCGTGCTCCCTAAGCGCCTGGTTCATCTCCTGAAAGCTTTGTTCAGTATCGTTGAGTATAGCTCCCGAAAACGGCACCAGAATCCCTCTGAAAGTCTCGCTCTGAATGAAACGCACCCTGTTCGCACCAAGAGGCTCGATGTTGAGGCTATGCTCACCGTCGAATATCCCGGGGATGGAAAAGCGGCCGAGCCAGCGCAACTCCCTTTCGGGCTGCATAACAAGGACGGTTGGATTGATGGTCATTGTGCGACCGCTTAAGTTCAGTTCAATTATCAGTTGCTGCCCTGGTTGGATTGCTCCATCTATCTGACGGATAAAGGGGTTCCATTGAGGATATGCCTCAAAGTCCGTCAGCACCTGCCAGACTTTAGAGGCTGTTGCATTGATGGTGACCTCGGTTTGGATGGTCCTCTGGGTGATTGATGTGTTTGCAGCAACAAGCATCGCTATGTAGAGAATTACCAGGAGGATAAGCACTCCCAACGCCGCACGAGCAATGAGTTTCGACATAGTATGATCCTTTTATAGGACTTAATTTTTTATATACTTTTTCTATCTGTAATTGCTGCTTTGAATTGCTCTTTTGCCCTGATGCTCAGCTGCGGTAAGCCGCCCTGCCGTTACAGCAATCAAGACAATCAGGAACTCGGCAACATCGACTTGAAGCTGAGCGAGCATACCTGAACCGAGCTAGTGTCGTAGGACCCCACAAGAACACTACGATCACAGCCGTGATAGCAATGAGCCCATACCCGATAGCCCCATCCCACAGTTCGAAGGTTAAACGACTGCCGGGAAATATGCTCCTTCCAGTATTGTTCACGGCATGAAAGACTATGGCTGCAAAGACGCTTTTTCCAGTGTTGTTATAGAGCCAGACGGTCAGAATCCGGAAGCTAACTGCCAGCATAACTCCTCCTAATATAATTAATGGCTCCTCGCTATTTTGCATGGGTGAACTTGAATCGGAGATTCTCTGTGTCTCTGTTTCTCTGTGGTGAACCGCTATGCTCTGACCCAACCACAGAGGCACAGAGGAACAGAGGCCATATTCCCAGCCTCAACTCACCCACATAATTCAGCAAAGAGCCGAAAAAATTGAAGGGTTTATTTCTCCATCACTTCGCCCAATATCTTCATGCCTTTGGTGAAGGGCGGCATTCCCGACGTGAGGAGAACGACCCTCAGTACATCCACTATCTCATCCTTGGTTACGCCAAACTCCTTTATGGCGCTTATCATCTGCTTCTTTGTAGCCCTTTCGTCGGAAGCAGCTGCATTGATCCCCATGGCGATGAGCTTCTGGGTCCTATAATCCAGGACCTTGCCGGTGTAAGCTGCCTCGTTCAGGGCTACTATGGCCTCATACAGATCCGGATAATCTCTCTTTACCATGGCCATGCCTTCGCCGAAGAATACCTGTTCTTTCATGCAATTCACCAATTAATTTACTACCTGCCTGAAGTTATAGATTGCTGTTAAGAGGATGTCTCTTTGCAGCCGTTGACCTTCAGACTCGCTTGGTCGAGAAAATACAAGTCAGTTGCCTGTACCATGTACCCCGCTAAGTCGAACTTGGATTGGGCAACAGTGTAGTAGTCGCGGACTGCGTCGAATTCAAGCCTGTGGAGAACTCGAAGGTGCTCGATGAAGCAGGAAGCCCCTGCCCCTTCAGGGACAAGGGAAGAAGTCGCCGCACTTTTTGTCCATTCTACTTTAAAGCCTCGTCCTGGCTTCTTTTCATCTCCCTCTCATAAGCCCTGATCACATCCGAGCGGGTGATGATGCCAATCAGCTTCTGCGCATTGTCTTTTTCCACCACTGCCAGCCTTCCAACGTCATTTTCATACATGATATCCATGGCCATCTTGGCCGACTGGTGGGGATTAATGGTGATAGGAGCCCTGACCGCCACCTCCTTTACTGTCATCTTCTCCTGCTCATGCGGGGGAATTCTCCTGATATCGTCAAAGGTTATCATCCCCACCAGACGGCCTTCATCCACCACGGGGAAACCAGTATAGTTGTAACGGTAGATGCCATCTCTCACCTCCGAGATCCTGCAGAGAGGGCTGACGGCGATCACCTCTTTGTGCATCGCCTCCCCCACCGATACTTCGGAGAGCACCGGCTGGGGAAGATCGAGATAAATGCCCTTTCTCATCAGCTTGATAGTGTAAATGGACCCACCCTTCAACAGAATTCGAGCCACGGTATAGCTGGTGATGCAACAAATAATCAGAGACGGCAAGCCACTATAGTTGCCGGTCATCTCCGTGATCATGAATATACAGGTGAGAGGTGCCCCGGCTGTCCCGGCGAAAAGAGCCCCCATGCCCAGGAGCCCGTAGTCCAGAGGATTGGCAATCTGATCGGGCGCCAGGATCTCAGCCAGCATGCCCGCCGCCAGGCCGAACATGGTTCCAATGTAGAGCGTGGGCGCAAACACCCCGCCGCTCCCTCCGGATCCGACGGTGGAGGATGTTGCCAGCATCTTCAGCAAGCCCAAAGCTAGGAGCAGAAGGAGCAGATCAGTGGCTGGTGCTCTCGCTGCCAGCATGAAGATGTTATTGATGCCCTCATAGCCCACTCCCATTATGCCGAACTCGAAGAAGAATATGCCGCATACTCCTGCTGTTAGCCCGCCAACTGCCGGCTTCAGAATGTCAGGTAGAGGCAGATCCTGGAATCGGTCCTCAAAGAAGTAGTAGCCTTTCACCCATAGGAAGGAGAGAAATCCAAACAGGGGCCCGATGAAAAAGCAGAGAACCATATCGAAGGTGGTAAAGTAAAAGTTGGGATTCACGAACTCCGGCACGGGATCGATCAACTCCGTTGCTACCGCTTTTCCCACCACCGCCGCCAGCAGAATGGGTACCGCATCAAGTGATGTGAACTTCTTGCTGATCACCTCCATGCTGAATATCGCCCCGCCCATTGGTGCATTGAAGGTGGCGGCAATCCCCGAGGCTACGCCGCAGCAGGTGAGCACCTTCAAATCGCGTGCAGACAGCCTTATGGCTTTGCCGATGGCCGAGCCTGCTGAGGCTCCAATCAGGGCAATGGGCCCCTCTCGCCCGGCGCTGCCCCCGCTGCCCAGGGTTATTGCGGAGGTGAAGATGAGAACCAGACCGGCTCGCTTTCTGATGTCGCCGGTAAACCTCTGCAGAGCGATCATGATATGAGATATGCCGTCGCCCTTCGCCTCCGGCGCCAGCTTGTAGATCAGAGGTCCGACGATGAGGCCGCCAAGGACCGGCAGCAGAACGACGAAGTAGCTATTCGGCAGGAGAGGGAGGAGAAAGCCGAAGAAGAAATCGTGGCTAAGCTCCACCAGCTTTCGGAAGGCCACTGCCCCCAGGCCCCCGCTTATCCCTACCACAATAGAGAGAAGGTCCAGGTAGATCCATCGCAGATCTTCTGTGAGCTTCAGATGGTTATTCATCTACTCGCCATAGGCTAACACATATTCAGATGGTGATAAAAAAGCTTTTCTTTTGGAGGTGACTACACCGAACTTAAGGAAGGCTTGATCAGAGGGATGGAATGGATTTGAATTTATCGATTATCTTCGTTCTTTTGGCTGCGAGTGCTGCAATCTCGACTGCTGCTCCGGGCGGAGAATCAACGATTGCTGATCTGACCATGATTCATGCCATCCAGGGAGATGGACAGTCAAGCCCATTTCAGGGGATGAAAGTCTCGATAGAGGCTATTGTTACCGCTGATTTCCAGGGAACAGATAAGCTGGAAGGATTCTTTGTCCAGGAAGAGGACAGCGATATAGATGACAATATTGAGACCTCAGAGGGCATCTATATCTATGATCCTGGACGGCTGGGAGTGAAAGAGAATGTCACCAGAGGTGATCTGGTCATAGCCAGGGGGCATATCGAAGAGTTCCATGGCCTGACCCAGATGAATTTAAAGGAGATAAAAAAGAAAAAGGCTGGCAAAAATGAGAATAAGAGCACTTTGACCGCCCACCAGCTCATCCTGCCGCTAAAGGAGGATTCGCTGGAAAGATACGAGGGAATGCTCTTGATGCTTCCTCAAGATCTGGTCATCACCGATATTGAGAACTTCTCCGCATATGGGGAACTGGCCATATCTCCCCAATCCCGGCTGCCTGTTCCCACCAACGTTGCCAAGCCCGGAGCCCCAGCCGCGCAGGTCCAGGAATTGAACAGTCGCAGCATGATCATACTTGATGATGGCAGCGGCCGAAGATTCCCCCAGTCTTATCCATTCCCAAGAACCATTCGCTGTGCAGACACCATTCAGGGAATTATGGGGATAATGAGCTATGGCTACGGAAATTATAGATTGGAACCTTTGAATATCTCTAAAATCATAATATCCAATCCCCGGCCGATGAATCCTGAACCAGTGGGCGGCAGATTAAGGATTGCCAGCCTGAATCTGGAAAACTACTTCAACGGCAATGGAGCAGGCCGCGGTTTTCCCAGTGCAAGAGGAGCCAGATCGAATGGCGAGTTCGAGCTGCAGAGAGCTAAGATCATTCAGGCTATCACTGATATGAAGGCGGATGTGATCGGTCTCATCGAGATAGAGAATGATGGCTATGGAAACATGAGCGCAATTCATGATCTATGTCACGGGCTGAATGCTCGTGAAGATGGGATTGGATTGGGGGATTATTCGTTTGTAGACCCGGGATCACCAAAGCTAGGCGATGACCTCATATCAGTGGGATTGATCTACAACAGAACAACGATCAGACCCATAGGCAGGGCAATAACGACATCCATGGGCGCTTTCTCATCGGGCAACCGCCAGCCTCTGGCCCAGACCTTCGAGGAGATCAGCACTCTTGAGCGGTTTACAATCGTGGTCGTTCATCTGAAATCCAAGAATCCGCCAGGTGGAGATGAGGTGGCGGATGGAGATAATAGGGATTGTGGAGATGGTCAAGGATACTGGAATGGTGACCGCACACGGGCCGCAAATGAGCTGATAGATTGGTTGTCTTCCGATCCTACTGGAAGCCATGATCCCGACTATCTGATCCTGGGGGATATGAACTCGTACCGAAACGAGGATCCCATCATGGCTTTGAGGAGGGCCGGATATGTTAACCAGATTTCCTCTCAGCTCGCCTCTAATTCTTACTCATATGTGTTTCAGGGTAGATGGGGGGAGCTGGATCATATCCTGGCAAGCCCAAGCTTGACCGGACAGGTAACTGGGGCGAGCATCTGGCATATAAATTCCGATGAATCCCCTGACTTCGGCTACGATGGCATTTGGAATAGCTCAGACAAATATCGCTGCTCGGATCACGATCCATTGATCGCGGGAATCAGTCTATCATGAGCCCTGGGCTCTCAGGATCAAAGCGGCATTGGTCTGCCAGATGGCCCCAAAAGCGACCAGACAGAATCTCAATGCCTCCCATCTGCTCCCGCGAAAGCCATGCCGCTTGATGGCAGCTGCATTCCTCAAAAGCTCCAGCTTCTGCTCGCTTGATAGACCTAGGTTCTTCTCTAAAAGAAAGCGCAACCGGTCGAAGACAGCATTCTCGAATTGCGATGCTTCGGCAAAGCTTCTCATCTTCTCCTGATGGGGAGGAATCACGCTTTTCTGGTAGATGTTCACCGAATCCACCTCATAGAAGAGGGCTTTGACCGCATAGCCAGTTGCCTTCTGGGGAAGGATCAGGGCGAGGACAAAAGAGGCAAAAGCAATGCTTTGAGGCACCATTATAGCTTTCAGTCTTTCCCAGCAGGTGAAGCGCGGATTTATCTCCGGGCGAACGTCCCGGCCGAAGAGAATCTTGCCCTCATATTTCATTTTGTACAGCAAAGTGAGCTGGCTGGCGACGAGAACAGCACCCGGCAAAAGGTCTGGCCTCTTGATCAATCCTTCATTCCAATCGATATCATTCGGTCCAAATACCTCAAAAGGCTTGTAGAGCCTGACATGCTTTTCCAGAAACTTGATCGATCCTTCCAGGATGCTTTCACTCACGCCGGTTGATAGAACCTTCTCAAACTGCATGCCGTGCTTCTCATCCAGCCGCCAGAAGAGAGATTCGGCAAACCTTTCCACCCTGCGGACAGCTGCATCGCTCTTTGTCTGAATGATGAGATCTACATCGCTCTTTCCCAGGATGAACTCGCCTCGGGCTGCACTTCCGAAGAGAAGGATAAAATCCATATCATCCCCCATCGATCCCACAAGGCCAGAGACGAACTCCTCCAGGAATAATTCAGCTCTCTGCTGATCCGCTGTCTTCAGGTTATTTGTCATCTTTTCACTCATTATTATTTATCTTAATTTGTTCTTCAGGGAAAAAAGCCTTGTCATATCAGCTAAATTGGTCCATTATCGCTCGAGCATTTCAGAAATTTCATTTAAAAATAGAAATGTTATTTAAAAAATTTCAGTGACTCAATCCAGTGAAATAAGTGCGATTTTCCTGTTTTCATGCCCGCTACATCCCGTAAAATAACAAATATATATTAAATAAGCCTAAAGCTATTTATACGATCAATAAGAAAATATGCTAAAAAATATGTTAATCTCTGCTGTGTCAAAGACCAGGATCCTCCGGTGTTTTAGAGTCAGGGTCTCATATGATTAAGTGCTGCATGATAAAGGGCTAGATGATCAAGGGCTGGATGATTTGGGGCGGGATAATCGAGGGCATTGGGGATAATCCATATGAAAAATTATAGCTGCAATAAATGGTTGATTTTGGTGATATTTTTGGCCGCGTTAACGATTCTGAGCTGTCAGAGCGCTTATTGCAGCCAACCCTGTATCGCGATGGATTTGAATGCATCCTTTGGGGGATCTTATGACGACGAGCTATATTCCATTCAGCGAACCAGCGATGCAGGATATATAGCCACTGGCAGAACAAAGTCATATGGCGAGAACAATTATGATTTGTTTTTAATAAAAGCCGATAAAACCGGAAATATTTTATGGCAAAAAAATTATGGCGGGGCCAGAGAGGATGAGGGATATTCAGTAGGAGAGACCGCTGATGGTGGCTATATTGTAGCCGGAAGAACCAGATCCTATGGCAGCGGAATGTACGATGTTTGGCTGATGAAGGTAGATCCGTCCGGAGAGAAGACATGGGACAAAGCCTTCGGAGGAGCACTGGATGATGAAGCAAGCAGCATAAAACAGACTATTGATGGCGGATTTATCATCGTGGGCAATACAAAATCCTTTGGCAGCGGAATGTATGACGTCTGGTTGCTCAAGATCGACCAGTTCGGTGGCAAAATCTGGGATAAGACCATTGGCGGATCCCGAGATGATATGGGGGATTCGATCCAGGAGACTCGTGATGGAGGATTCGTCGTCGCGGGCACAACCGGCTCCTGGGGAAATGGCGATGCTGATGCCCTGCTGATTAAAATTGATTCGAATGGGAATGAGCAATGGAAAAAGACATTCGGTGGGCCCAGAAGCGAGCGGAATCCCTGGAGCAGAGGGTGGTCGGTCCAGCAGACTGCTGATGGCGGCTTTGCCATGCTCGGCTCCACCAACTCCGTTGGCTCTGGGGGATATGATATCTGGTTTATCAAGACCGATGCCAATGGAGATAAAATTGCAGATAAAATATATGGCGGCGCATACGATGAGGAAGGAGGCTACCTGGTCGAGACAAGAGAAGGACACCATATTCTCATAGGCTCGACAAGATCCTTTGGCTCCGGGGGCTTTGAT
>ENA-UOOK01003880-UOOK01003880.1-fermentation-metagenome-genome-assembly--contig:-NODE-3880-length-16573-cov-30.171934_pt1 | contig 16573 bp, 17 predicted proteins | sample MGYA00245777_ERZ724023 | MGnify/ENA primary metagenome ERZ724023 (study PRJEB28704, sample SAMN03018312) | fermentation metagenome | biome: anthropogenic terrestrial biome; feature: soil...
ATGGTCACTAAAATTCATCAAGATTTAAATATTAGACAGTATTTAAATGAACCAGAAGACACTGGGGCATTTAAAACCTATAATCAAGAAGATAGAACCAATGAATCAACCTATAAAAATCCTATCTCTCATGAATATGTTGAATATTTAACAGAAAACCTAAATCCTGAAACATTCAATTCAATCGAATTAGGGTATGGGTTTAATCCAGTATTTCTTCAAGAAGATAGTTCAGGTAACGCCTATGTTATCGACAGTCAAAATGTGTTTCAACAATTGGATGCTGATTTCATGCGTCAATATTATAACCCACTAGTCGGAGACTTTCCTGATCAAAGTAGGACGGATGTTTTTGAAGTGGTTATTCTAGTGAATAATTATTATCAAGTCGATGAACGTGTTCTTAAGGCGTTAGGTATTGAAAATCTCACCAATGTAAAATATGAAGACGTATTAGGGAAAAAAATAGTTTTACCACGTTATAATGATTATTTTTATCGTGATACTACGGACCCAGCTAAACCAGTATACCAAGTTAACACGGATTTAGATGCTGCTTATGAAAATGGACTTGTATTAGAGGTCGTCGGGGTTTTAAAGACTAAAGAAGATGCGACATTTGCGATGAATGATGGGATATATGGTTCTCAAACGATGGCAGAAGCTTTCATAAAAATGGCTCAAAGTAGCGATATTGGGATTGAACAACAAACAGCAAACTACTTACTATATTCCTTACCTGGTTTTCCAGCAGGAACACCATTTATTTATAATCCAATAAATGGAAAATATGAAGGTAAAGAAGAGACTCTGATTACATTAGGTGTTAATGATGTTCCCATTATGATTGCGATTTATCCAAATAGTTATGAAGATAAACAAGCAATTCGTGCCGTATTAGATGAATATAATCTTCAATTTGATTCAGATAGCGACCAGCGAGTGCTTTATACGGATATCGCGGAAACGGTTGGAACTACTTTAGGACAAGTCGTTAATATGATTCAAATTGTCCTTGTTATCTTTGCCTCAATTAGTCTAGTCGTATCTTCAATAATGATTGGCATAATTACTTATGTTAGTGTGATTGAAAGAACGCAAGAAATCGGGATACTACGAGCGCTTGGGGCAAGAAAAAAAGACATCAAACGTGTCTTTAACAGCGAAACATTCTTAATTGGGTTAACGAGTGGGATTATCGGTTCTTTAATTAGTTTTATATTAACGTTCCCGTTAAATCATATCATCAAGAATATTGAACCAATGATGGCTAATGTATTACAAATGACCATTATGCATGCTGGGGTTATGACACTTATATCTGTTATTCTAACCTTCATTGCGGGATTAATTCCATCCGCAATGGCTGCTAGAAAACATCCAGTTGACGCACTAAGACATAATGAATAAATTAAAAAGCACTTCATTTTTATTGAAGTGCTGTTTTTTTACTCTGTTAAGTAATCAATTTGATTCATATTTAAAGGTTCTTCATTGTTAACGGTGTTTTCTTCTTGTTCAATACTGGTAAAGATAAGAATGGTAAGTAGCGTATAGATAATCATATGAACCGTATTATCAATTAAACCATGGATCATTGTGACAAGCCATGCAGAACCCAATATAGCGACATTTAAACGCATTTTTTTAACCATTAATACTAAGATTGAAAAGATATAACAAATTAAGGCAAACATGCCGAATAAACCAGAAATTGCCAAAGTATGGAATATGGTAGAATGGTAAATTTGAATTCTATCCGGATTACCCATATCAGGATTAGACATCCATCCTCCACCAAATAGAGGATTTTCTAGGAACACGGCCCAAGCGTCTTTATATAAAGTTATTCGTGAACTTGAAAACAGATCAAGTGAATCAAATCCACCTTGAATGAACACGTCATAAAGTGTCGGAAGTAATTCAGGAACAACAAGTAAAAATGTGATAACGGCACCGATTACGATAAAACCACTAATGACTAGTTTCTTAGAACCAAAAGTAACCAATAAGACAAAAAACAACAATAATAATAGTGCCCAGGCGATATACCCACCTCTTGATCCACTAAAGATTACAGCGATAACACTTAAGAAAGGGAAAATCCATAAAAAATACTTTCTTGCGTGTTTAATAATCATATAGAGTTGACCCGCAGCGGTTAACGTAAAGAAGATAATTAAATCATTGATGTTACCATAACCAAAATCGCCACTGCCCCATGAAGTAGAAATACCTTGTCTAATCTTTTCAATATAAGTTAAATCATTACTATAGGATAAATAGCCTTGTATTTCAACAAAGATAAGTTGGGCTAAAATGATGATTGATGCGTAAAAGAAATAAGTTAATAATTTATCCGTTTTATTTTGAGCAGTTGATCCAATAAAAACGTAGATAGCCAAATAGATAAACCCGACCATAGAAATAACAAATAGGGTGGTTGAATAGGTAACATAGTATAACGGAATCATATAACTAATCGCTAATAACAAGAAGCCGGGCAATAAAAAACCAAACTTTAACTTGGGCTTGTATCTAATTAAATGTATTACCAACGCAATAATGATAAGCCCAACAAGAATATAAATAACACTAAATTTTTGAATATCTTTTAAGCCTAATTTTTCAATATTAACCATAAACATTAAGCCTAGAAATAAAGGAATTGCATAAGAAGTATCTTTAAAATAGGCCATAATGATGGCTGCCATAATTAAAAATAAGACGACTATCCCGTAGTTAACATACTGAAAAGGTCCTTCAGCGACCCAAGCGATAAAGGCAAGTATCGTGACGCTAATGGGATAAAAGTGTGAATCTAAAAATAGTTCTAGTTTTTTCATAAGTACTCCTTAATGAAAGGATTGTTTTCCTTTTCATTTTTTAAGATTGTTTCAGAACCATGACCTGGGAAAACAATCGTATCAAGTGGTAAAGTTAGTATTTTATTTTTAATGCTGTCCATAATTGAACGAAAATCACCCAAATATAGATCCGTTCTCCCAATTGAGTTTTTAAATAAGGTATCACCTGAAAATAACACCTTATCAAAGTATAATATGGTTGACCCATAAGAATGGCCCGGGGTTTCAATGATTTTAAATGTTTTGTCAAGGAATAATACCACATCATTCTCTTTGACATAAACATCCACCAGTAGTGTTTCATGTAGGCCTAGTCTAGGGTTTCTTGAATACCAATATTGATCTTTAATCGGGGCATAAACAGTGGCGTTTTTGAATTTCCTTTTTAACGCATTAACACCACCAATATGGTCTATATGACCATGGGTTACATAGATGACTTCAACTTGTAAACCGTTATCATCTAAAAAATGCATTAATTCTTTTGATTCATAACCAGGATCAATGATCATGGCCTTGAAGTTATCATACAAAATATAGCAATTTGATTGGTAGTCACCTAAGACAAACTTTTGTAAATTCACAGTATCACCAATTAATATTATACATTAAATAACTTAAAAATAATTATATAAAAAAGTGTTAAGGATAAAATGTTATTTTTATTTGACAAAAAGGGTCAATGTTGTTAAAATGTTCATGTGTTTATTGAGGAGGATGTTTATGATTTTTTCAGATTATATCGTTTTTGTTCTTGGATTCCTATTAATTATGATTGTTGCAATATCACAATCTCAAGATAATATTCAAGATGCATTTTCAGGTGAAAAATCAGAATTATTTAAAAACCAAAAAGCTAGAGGGATTGAATTGTTCCTTATGAGATCAACATTTGTATTAGCAATCTTGTTTCTAGGGATGATTTTTCTGACTTTATACTTACACAGTAGATAAAAATGGGGATTCCCATTTTTTTTATCCTTAAATTGACTAATTATTGAATAATTGATAAACTGTAAATAGTATAAAATAGTATTAGGAGGCATTTATGGATAGATTAGAGTTTATGAAAGCTTTTTTCTCCAAGAAGAAAGTTAAAGTATCAATTGCTGATTTTGATAAATACGCAACGGATGATGTTAAAGAAGGTATTGAGCGAGCAAAACGTTTTTTAGGGATTGAAGCTCACGACATTAATGCCTATGCACCGATTGTGACTGTTTTTCCAGAATCACTGGTAAGAGATGTTAATACTTTGTACCAATACCATGAGGGTGAAGTAAGATATGATATTAATAGATTGAGTATTTTATTTTTTGGCGAAGGTGGTTTTTACTTTTATACTGCCTTAATTGACCATAAAAAAGGGATATTTTACAATGATAAGGCGATAGAAATGCCATATATTCAAATTAATGGTGTCCAAAGTGCGTATTATTTTAAGAATAAAAATCAAGTCAATTATCATATATTTGAATTAACGATTATTTTAGAGGGTTTAAAAGACATTGTTATACCAATCAAGTACAACTTAATTAACGCACAAACCCCTGATATTTTTTATGATCTTGATCAAGAATCATTGGATTTAGTAACGAATTTAAGAAAGTTTTTAAGAGATAAAATCTAATAATGAAAACTAAAATTATTACATATAGTTTAGTTGGAACCATTGGAATAATCGCAAGTGTTTTCTTAAGTATAAGGTTGGTCAACTTTATTATTGATTATGTCAATGGGATCTATCCAGCAGGTGTAAATCAAAATCAAGCAATATTGGCCATTATTTTAATTGTTGTCTTTCTATTATTGATGATATTGGTCATTATTAGAAGCATTTATGAGATTTATTTAGTTGTCCAAAAATCCAAGTCGAGCTAAACGGATTATTTTCTTGACTTAGAGGTTTCGGTTTGCTATAATTAACTGCGTTGGTGATAATATGATTTACACATTAGATTTCTTGAAAAATCATGCTGGTGACGGCATTCATGAAGTGCTTGATTTCAAAAGAGAACTTGAAACAACAGACTTGATTTCTGATATCGGGCCTTGTCAGGTAGATGGTAGTTATCAATTCATTTATTCAAGATCGGTGGCATTCACCTTAGAAGTTAAAGTCGATATCTTTATCATTAGCGCAGATACATTAAACCCTATCTTATATCCATTACACTTTACAATTACTGAAGAGGTTTCAGATACATCTGATGCTGAATTCAAGATTAGTGAGGATAAAATCAACTTATACGAACTCGTATGGGGCTGGTTAGTAGCGGAAATACCTTATGTGGTTTATGAGTTATAATACATAGGAGGTGTAATTATGGCTGTTCCTTTTCGTCGCACGAGTAAAACGGCAAAAAGAAAACGTCGTACACACTACAAACTAAGTAAACCAACGCTTGTCGTAGACAAACAAACTGGTGACTTAGTGTTACCACATCGTGTTTCACCAATCACAGGTGAATATAAGGGTAAACAAGTTGTACGTCAAAAAGAATCTGAATAAGATTTAAAGAAGGATGCCCAGAGGCATCTTTTTCTTTATGTGATATAATTAATTGAAGCTGAGGTGTTATTATGACACATGTTCCTGTTTTACTAAATGAAGTAATTGAATCGTTAAACATTAAGCCAGATGGTGTCTATGTGGATTTAACCTTGGGTGGCGGTGGTCATTCTTATGAGGTCCTTAAGCGGTTAAACCATCAGGGTTTTTTAATTGCTTTTGACCAAGATTTAGAAGCCATTAAATATGCTAAAGAAAAATTGAAAGAGTTTAATAATAAAATCATTATTCATGCTAACTTTAAAGAGGCTAAAAAACACTTAATTGAACTGGGGTATGATCAGGTTGATGGCATTTTTATGGATTTAGGAATGAGCTCATTTCAAATAGACGATAGTGAAAGAGGGTTTAGTTATATGGAAGATGGACCGCTTGATATGAGAATGAACCAAAACAACCCATTAACCGCTGAAGAAATCCTAAATACATACAGTCTAAGTGATCTAAATAACATTTTTAAAGACTATGGTGAAGAGCCTAAAAGTTATCTAATTGCGAAAAAAATAATTCAAAATAGACCCTTAAAAACGACATTTGATTTAGTTAATATTACCGATCAATATAAAACAGGCAAAGGTCATTCAGCCAAAAGAGTCTTTCAAGCCTTAAGAATTTATCTTAATAATGAAATGCACGTTTTAGAAACAGTATTACCTGAGGCATTGAGCTTACTAAAAAAAGACGGTGTTATATCAGTTCTAACCTTTCACTCTTTAGAAGACAGAATCGTTAAGCATTTTATCAAGGAAAACGTTGAAGAACCTTATATCAAAGGGTTACCGACTTTACCTAAAGAAATGCCATTACGTTATTATAATAAAAAACCAATTTTGCCTAGTGAATTAGAAATTAGATCTAATCCAAGGGCAAAATCGGCTAAATTGAGGGCGGCAATCAAAAATTAAAAGGTCTCTTTTTAGACCTTTTTCTTTCGTGCCCCGATGGTAATTTTAATATATTCTACATTTAGATTCTCTAATTCTGGAAGTTTTTTAATATATTCAAAGACACTGTTATTAGAGATTTCTTTAATTTGGTTGGTATCCTTTAGCGCAATATGGATATGTGAATCGGCGTTATGCATCGGATTATCAATCGCTAAATCATAATATTTAGTTCCGTTAATGTGAAGCTCAACCGCTATTTTTTGTTCCAACAAAAAATCAAGGTTGTTATATATCGTAGAAACATTTGTATAACCACGTTCTAAAAGTTTAGATTGAATTTCTTTAAATGTTAAGTGGTTATCTTCAAGGATCTCGATTAATGCTTTTCTAGGTTCTGTAATACGTAGGTTTTTCTTTCGAAGCTTATTAAAATATTTGTCCTTTTCATTCATTTAATTCACCTCATAATGTTTGAATGTTTTTCAAAGTACTCACTCAAAATATTGTGTAGGTTTTGTGTGTGAAAGTCAATCGTCTCAAACCTGGTTCCTTTATCATCAACAATGTATTCTTCAAGAACGTGTAATTGTAATAAAGGTTTTCGTTTAAATAAACGATATAATCCGTAAGGTTTGCGTAACACAAATACCATAGGTATTATACCAACATTAGCGTCAACCGCAAAACGAATTGCTCCTTTTTTAAAGGGTCTAATATGATCACAGTAAGGTCTTAAGGAAGATTCTGGATAGACACCAACCCAAGCACCGCGCGCCAAAGCATCATTAAGCTGTTCTTGAAACTCTATTAAATGAGAACGTTTCGTGGGGATAGGCGCACCACCTAAAAATCTTAACCATTTTCCAACGAAAGGAATGCCTAAATTAGTGTATAACATTAAAAAGTAAACCTTTTTTGGCCAAATAACGGTGCCAATTAAAAAAGCATCTGTAGGATGTATGTGATTACTGATAAAAATTTTGGCTTGATTACGATGTTTTTTGAGTATCTTTTTATTTTTAACACGGAATCCTAAAAACAGTGGGGCATATAGATATCGGACAAAGATTTTGAGTAAGAAAACTAAGATAGGGGTAAAAACTTTAAAATACCACTTTCTTCCAAAATAATCATAACCGGACCTCAATTCGACAGGTCGAGCCTCAATTGTGTGGAATGTGTGTTCGTTTTCATCTTCCGCAATAGTATCTTTCTTGTCCATGTTATCGTTCATAACCTAACACCTCAGTGACAATATTATAACATATAATATTTAGATTGGTTTATGTTATAATTAATTAGGTGATAATATGATAATAGTTTACGGTGGTACATTTAATCCCCCTACAGTGGCACATCGAAAGATAGCTGAAGTCGTGGTAAAGGGATTTAATCCTAATAAATTTATCTTATTACCTGTCGGTGATAGATATACGTGGAAAGACCAGTTTGTTCCTTTTGAGCATCGTTTTAACATGCTGAAATTATTATTTAGCGAAGATATTTTTGAAGTTTCTGATTTAGAAAACATCGATGAATATAAAGGGACTTATCAATCACTTAAAACAATTAAAGATACATATAAAAGTAATGTATACTTTTTACTAGGTGCAGATAATCTTGACTATTTAGACCAGTGGATTAACTATGAGAAACTGGTTAGTGAGTTTCGCTTTATTGTTTTAAGCCGATCAAATTTAGATGTACACGCTATTGTTAATGAAAAATTTCCTAATTATCAAAGTCATTTTCAATTGATCAATATAGATTTAAATATTTCAGCTTCGGATTTTAGAGAAAATCCGGATAATCATGAATTTATTCCCAATGTGGTTTATTCATATCTTAAAAAGCATCAATTATACGGGGTGAAATAATGTATAAGCATGGTATTTTAAAAGTTTTGTCCGCATCACCAACCTTACAAGTTGGTAATCCTAGATTTAATGCGAAAGAAATTAAAAAAGTCCTCCTAGAAACCAAGGCGTCTTTAGTGCTGTTTCCAGAGCTCGCTTTAACGGGTTATACTTGTGGGGATATGTTTTACCAAGAAAGTTTGATTAAGTCTGCATTAAATGGTTTACAGGATTTATTAGAGCTCAAATTTAATGGGATTGTCATTGTTGGTATGCCACTGGATATTGATGGGATATTGTTAAATACGGCCGTTGTTTTTAAAGAAGATAAAATTTTAGGGGTTGTCCCAAAAACTTTTTTACCGAATACAGATGAGTTTCAAGAAAAAAGATGGTTTAGCAGTGGTATCGATATAAACATGGATGAAGTTATTCTTTTAGGTCAGAAAGTGCCTTTTGGTCATTTGTTGTTTGTGGATGAAAAATCTGAAATTCGTTTTGGGGTAGAAATTTGTCAAGACATGTGGGCACCCGTTTCACCAGGTAATTTATTGTCGTTGGCTGGTGCTAATATGATTTTAAATTTAAGTGCCTCAAATGTGATTGTAGGCAAAGAGATTGTAAGAAAAAATACTGTGCTAGAACATTCGAGAAAGAACCAAGGGGCTTATATCTATACTTCAAGTGGTATGTCTGAGTCCTCAAGTGAAACAATCTTTAGTGGTCATAACATCCACGCTAGCATGGGTGAATTAATTAATGAAAAAGTGATATCAGATTATAATACCGATTATTTAATCAGTGATATTGATTTTAAAGCGATTAATTTTCAAAGAAGAAAAGATTCAAATATTAAAGATACATTACATCAGTTTGATATAAAGTATAAAGTTGTTTATTTTACACTGGATGAATCTACTGATTTTGAATTTTCTCATGAAGTCAATACGTATCCCTTTATTGATGAAAGAAAAGAAACTTTTGAAGAAATTAGAACGATTCAAACAAGAGCGCTTGCTAAACGTCTAATCGTTTTGAATTACCCTAAAATAATTATTGGTGTTTCAGGCGGCCTAGATTCTACTTTAGCGCTATTGGTGGCGGTTGACACGTTTAATTATTTAAATAGAAACCTTAAAGACATCGTTGGATTATCATTACCTGGACTAGGTTCATCGAAACGAACCATGACGAATGCGAAACTTCTCGCAACCAAACTAGGGATTACTTTTAATGAAATTGATATTAAAGAAGAATCGTATCTTCATTTTGAAAAAATTGAACAAGATGCTGAGGATTTTTCAGTGACATACGAAAATACGCAAGCACGTATCAGAACGATGACTTTAATGAATCTAGCGAATAAATTAGGTGGTATTGTCCTTGGCACGGGTGATTTGACTGAAGTAGCCTTAGGTTTTATGACATACAGTGGGGATCAAATGAGTATGTATGGAATTAATGGAGGCATCCCAAAGACGCTTGTACAACGCCAAACTTTAGGGTATAAAAATATATTTCCTGAATTAAAAGATATAATTGATGATATACTAGATACGCCGATTTCTCCGGAACTGATTAAGGAACAAAAGACAGAAGATATCTTAGGTAACTTCCAAATTAACGATTATTTATTATATCGACATTTGGTTTGTGGAGACAATAAAGAAAAACTATTATTTATGCTAAACAAGGTTTTCCATTTAGAAGAATATGACGCTAATAAATTGGTAACAAGATTTTTAAACCGGTTCTATAAGAGCCAATTTAAACGTCAAGTTCTCCCTGATGGACCTAAAGTGTTAAAGTTGGGGTTATCCCCAAGAGGCGACTACCGAAGAGGTAGTGATGTTGGGATTGAGGAAGAATGAAAAAAGTAGTATTAGGGTTATCGGGTGGGGTTGACTCAGCCGTTAGTTTAATTGAATTAAAGAAACAAAAATACGATGTAAAGGCGGTATTTATGCGTAACTGGGATTCTCTTACCAATGATGATATTTTAGGTAATCCCACTTTAGACAATGATATTTGTGCTCAAGAAGTGGATTATCTCGATGCGAGAAAAGTAGCCGATCAATTAAACACCCCCATTGAAAAAATTGATTTTATTGAAGAATATTGGGCTAACGTGTTCCAATATTTTTTAAGTGAATATAATAAAGGACGAACCCCAAATCCAGACATTTTATGTAACACAGAAATTAAATTTAAAGCTTTCTTAAAACATGCGATTGATTCGGATGCTGATTTAATTGCGATGGGTCATTACGCAAGAAAAGGTTGGATTGATGGTAGACCAGCCCTATTAAGAGCGGTTGACCAAAATAAGGATCAAACCTATTTTTTATCTCAACTAACTGAAGCACAGTTAGAAAAAGCGCTATTTCCAATTGGTGATTTAACCAAAGAAGAAGTCAGAAAGATTGCGATTGAAAATCATTTAGTCGTGGCCAATAAAAAAGATTCAACCGGCATTTGTTTTATCGGTGAACGTCACTTTAATCAATTTTTATCTAATTATATTTTGGCTCAAAAGGGTCAAATGAAACGGTTAGATGGCACCTTCATTAAGGATCATGACGGACTCATTTACTATACGATTGGACAAAGAAAAGGGTTAGGCATCGGCGGAATTAAAGATTACGATGATGAACCATGGTTTGTGGTTGGTAAAGATATCACAACCAATACGTTATTGGTTGAACAAGGCTTCCACCATCCTTATCTATATTCAAATAACTGTATTGTCAAGGACGTTACCTTTAGAGGGAACAAAGACTTAACAAATAGAACATTTACAGCTAAGTTTAGATATAGACAAAAAGACAATGATGTTAAATTAACCTGGTTAGATGACACAACTTTAAAAGTAGAGTATCCTAATCGGGTTAGAGCGGTTACACCTGGTCAAGCAGCCGCTTTTTATGAAGGCGATGTTTGTGTTGGTGGTGGATTTATCGACACGGTTTATCTGGATGAAGCTAAAAGAAAGTATTAATGAAAAAAAACATTATTATCTTATTATTTGCGGTGTTAACGGGGATCGGGGCTAATTTAGCCCATCCTGTTACACCCCTTTATATTAGACAATTAAATATTGAACCCTATATGTTTGGGTTATTTTATACCGCGATGAACCTAGGGATTTTTATTATGAGCCCTTTTTGGGGTAATCTTGGTGATGTAATTAAACGAAAGTATATTGTCTTTATCGGTCTTGCTGGATATGGCATTGCCCAAGGATTCTTTGCCTATTTTTCTAATGAATATCTGATATTAATTGCGAGATTCTTTGCTGGGTTTTTCTACGCAGCGATTATCACATCGCTGCTTGCTTATCTCCAAGAAGACAGAGACTTTAAAAATAAACGAACCCTTATTTCTATCTTTTTAGCGTTAAACGTTTTAGGGGCATCACTGGGTTATTTGATTGGCGGGTTATTAGGTAATGTCTTTGAAGAAAATGTTAAAATTGTCATTTATATTCAAATGTTATTTAGCCTAAGTTTATCAATTTTAACCGTTTTTTTGGATACCCAAGGCAATAAAGAAGTCAAAGAAAAGAAAAATGTCTTTAAACAAATCGGTCAAATTAGATTTTTTTATCTAAGCCCCTTATCTTACTGTTAATCATTACAGCGCTGATAAACTTGGCTCAAACAAATTTCTCTAAATATTTAGACTTGTATATTACAGATTTAGGCTTTAAATCCAGTGATTTAGGCAGTTTTGTTTTTGTGACAGGACTGGTAACAATTGTGGTTACACTGATAATAGTACCCATTATTTTGAGAAGATTTAATCCAATATGGGTGATGGTTGTGTCCACTTTTATTGGTGGGTTATTTACTTTTTTAACATTTAGTTTAAACCAATCATTTATTTTAATTTGGTTGTATTCACTGTACCTAATATATGTGGCTGCTAAAGCTATTTATGACCCTGCCCTGGTTAATCATCTAGCCGATTATAAAGAAGTATCAGTTGGTATGTTAATGGGATTAAGACAAAGTGCGCTATCTTTAGGAGCTATTGTGGGGCCATTAATTGCGGGTTTCTTATATGGTTATATTGGTGTATACTTATTTTATGGATTAGCTGGTATTTTAATCTTAATGGCTTTATTATTAATGTGGTATAAAAAACTGTCGGGAGTTAAAGTGTAATGGAAATCACAGGTTATATTATCCAAAAGGTATTTAAAAATAATGAAAATGGGTATTCCATTTATAAGTTATCTTTAGAAGAAGGTGATGTGGTCACAATCGTGGGCTATTTACCGGAAATGTCTGAAGAAGTTTTATTTACCTTTGAAGTCGATGAAGTAACGCACCCGAAATTTGGTTTACAATACCAAGTAAAAAGCTATCAAAAAGCTGATAAACAAAATAAAATAGGCTTAATTAGTTACTTATCCAGTGATTTTTTTACGGGTATTGGACCAGTTAAAGCGTCTAAGATAGTTAACACTTTTGGAGATAATGCGATTGAGATTATCTTAAAAGATAAAAGTGTTCTAAAAGAGATTGGGTTTAATCCCCTTCAAATCGAACGGTTTTACCGAGAATTATATCAACATCAATTAACGGATACGACATTAGTTAAATTGTTTGGGTATGGGTTTTCTCCAAGATTATCGATGAAACTTTTTAATCGGTATAAAGAACAAACCCTTGATGTCTTAGATGAAAATCCCTACCGGTTAATCGATGAGGTTGAAGGAATCGGATTTAAAAGAGCGGATGAAATAGCTTTTAAATTAGGTTTTAGTGAGGATAACCCACTAAGAATTGAAGCCGCTATTTTGTTTGCCTTTAATGAATATATTTTTAGTCATGGCCATACCTATTTAGAAGAAAATGAACTATCAAAGGCGATTTATCAAATCTTATCTTCAACCATCGACAATCAATTAGTAACAGAAGGAATCTCTCGTTTAATTGAACAAAAGCGGATCATTAAAGAAGACACTTTTTATTATCTTAAGCATGTTAAAAAAGCGGAACAAAGTATTGCCACAAATTTACTAAAGTTTGAAACAAATTCTATTTTTGATGATAAAGTCATTTTTGATCAAATAAGTCGGATTGAACATATCTTAGCGATCACTTATACCGACAAACAAAAAGAAGCAATTATTAGTTCTATTAAAAACCCGATTACCGTTATTACTGGGGGTCCGGGAACGGGTAAAACAACGGTTTTACTAGGCTTATTAATGACTTATAGTTTCTTATTTGGATTAAACTTAGAAAGCCCCTCAATTGTAGAAACAATTGCTTTAGCGGCACCAACGGGCAGGTCTGCTAGAAGAATGAAAGAAGTTATGAATGTTCCAGCTCAAACCATTCATCGATTACTAGGCTATGATTATGATGGGACGTTTCATTATGATGAAGTGAATCAATTGACTCAAAAACTCTATATTATTGATGAGGTATCGATGGTAGATATCTTTTTAGCCGATCAACTTTTTAGGGCAATTCCAGAAAATGCGAAAGTCGTATTGGTAGGCGATAAGGATCAACTTCCAAGCGTCGGACCGGGTCAAGTTTTAGCAGATATTATCGCTTCAAATAGTTTAGAGGTCATCGAACTAAAAGAAATCCATAGACAGGCTAATAACAGCGGGATTATTGAACTGGCTAATCGAATCAACAATCAGATTGTTGATGATTATTCTTATGAATCAACCGATGATTTATTCTTTATGAAGATGAATGAAATGGATATCACAAAAACCTTAATTACCTTGACGGATGACGCAATTAATCAAGGTTATGATTTAATTGAGGATATGCAAATCCTCATCCCTAAATATAAAGGGGCAGTCGGGATCGATATGGTTAATGCCCTCTTCCAAAAACACTACCAAAATGAAACAGATATTCATCTCCAAAATGGCTCAACCCGGTTTTACATCAATGATAAGGTAATTCAATTGGTAAATGCACCAGATAAAGGGGTCATGAATGGTGATATTGGGGTTGTTAAAGATATTTATGAAACAACCAAGAAAGAAAAAATAATGCGCGTTCAGTTTAGTGACGGGATTGTACAATATGAAGAGATGGATTTAGATGAACTTAGTTTGGCCTATGCCATTTCCGTTCATAAATCTCAAGGGAGCGAATATAAAATTGTTTATATGCCACTGGTGAGAAGTTATTCGGTGATGTTAAGAAAAGAATTATTATATACCGGTGTTACAAGAGCGAAACAATATTTATATTTATTAGGTGAGTTGAGATTAATTGAGAAGGCATCTAAAGTGTTAAATGAGAAACGAAAGACAAAATTAAAAGATTATTTAAATAGCGATATACCAACAAAAAAAGAGTTAACACCAGCGGATTTTATGTAACTTAATTGTGCTATTTCAAGCTTGTTGTTATAATATTCATAAAGGAGATAAGATGATGAAAAAAATATTTACATTATTAATTTTAAGTGTAGCAGGTTTATTTTTAGCGGGTTGTGAAGATTCAAAAGAAGTTATCGAACTAACTGCCCTAGAAGCCCAACAGTTGATGAGTGAAGTAGATTCTAGTGTCATTCTTGATGATGTGGTTGCCTTGGATATAGAAGTAGATTTTTCATATACAATGGATGTAACATATGATGGTGATGTTGTCGAGAGTACAAATGTTGATGTAGCCGGTTCTATCGAGTTAATCGCCAACCTAGAATCCTATGAAGAATTCTATTTAGTCGCAAAAGTTGATTTAGTCATTAGTGGTGAATTACCTGAAATGGAAATGGATCTTGGTTTAGGTAATATGGAAATTAAAGGGGACTTTTATATTATTAAAGGTAATGCTTACCTTGACGGTCAACTTAAAGTTTCAGGGATGACAACGACAGTTCAAAATAAAGCAACAGGCTTTTTAACAAAGGAATTATATGAATTGTTTAAAATGTCAATCACCTCAGGGACCTTTAACCCACAATCTTTAATTACGATAGAAGAAGATGATAACTTTACCATGTATCAAATCGGAAAGTCTTATGAACTGGTTTTAGAAATGTCAAAAGAAGCGATCATTGAAAAGCTATTAGAATTATCAGATGATTCACAAATGAATGTGACGCTTGCTGATGATGATTACTTAAATGTCATTATTAATTTTGGTGAAACCTTTGAACGTTTTAGACTTGAGGCTGATTTAAATGGTTCACTTGACTATCCAAAAACCTTTTTCAATCCAGGCGTAAGTGGAACATTTAACATCAATTTTAAAATAGATTTTAATCTTCACGCCAAACTACCAAACAATCTACCAACTGAAGCAGATTTTGATGACTATGTTGAAGGTGGCATATTCGATAGCATTGGACTTCCAAGTAGCCCTGCGCCAACCCAATAAGCCGATTAATAATAAGAAACTGGAGAATTCCAAAAAAGTAATAATTCTAATTTCAGATTATATAGATACCAGCGATCTTATTACTGCCCGTACCCCTAATCTCAACGCTCTGCTGCATAAAAGCGGATCCGGTTTAATGAACATCCGGGCTAAGAATAGGAATCCTGCCAGTTCCTATATGTCACTGGCAACAGCTTCCCGGGTAGAGACTATCCAGAATGCCGGGTTATCTTATAACAGTCAGGAACTGGTTAACTACCTTCCTGGATTCATGGAAGATAAATCTACTTCACCCCCGCAGGCAGGGGCACTATTTTCCATGTTTACCGCCAGTAACCCTCCTCCTGATGGAGTAGTAAATCTTTTTATTGAACCCAGCAGGAAATATGCCGCTAGCTATAATCCATCTTACCAGGTTGGCAGTCTCGGTTTAGAAGCTCGGGAATTAGGATTGCGGATGGCGGTACTGGGTAACTCGGATACCAGATATGCGATTTGCCGGGATGCGGTAATATTAGCCATGGATGAGAAAGGCATCGTACCCAGCGGTAATGTAAGCCAGGGGTTGCTGGACCCTGCTCCGTACCGTGCGGGAGGCTTGCAGAGCAACCATGAACGCATAATAGATAATATGAACAGCCTGCTGAAAACCAGTGACATACTGGTAATAGACCTGGGAGACACCAGCAGGGTGGAATTAAGCCGTGCTAATGCCGCTGACCATATTGTGGTAGAACAAAGAAAAATGGCAGTGGAAAGAAACGACCAGCTATTAGGTAAAGTTATTAAAAATGTGAATATGGATAACACCATGCTAATAATGCTTACTCCCAATCCCAACAAAGATATGTTATTACAGGGAAACTTCGGCCTTACACCAGTATTTATGTATACCCCGGGTTTAGAACCGGGATTATTAACTTCCAATACTACCCGCCGCCCCGGCCTGCTTAGCAATTACGACCTGCAACCGGCGGTGTTTTCCTATTTAGGGAATAATTATCCCGATCCCGGAATAAGTACT
>ENA-UOOK01003881-UOOK01003881.1-fermentation-metagenome-genome-assembly--contig:-NODE-3881-length-16570-cov-26.873630_pt1 | contig 16570 bp, 15 predicted proteins | sample MGYA00245777_ERZ724023 | MGnify/ENA primary metagenome ERZ724023 (study PRJEB28704, sample SAMN03018312) | fermentation metagenome | biome: anthropogenic terrestrial biome; feature: soil...
GACGAGCGAGGAACGAGCGGAGGGGTTACCTTTAGGTCGTTTTGCGGATAATCATATAAAAAATCTCCGGAAAATTTGTTTATCTCAAAAAAGATCTCTAATATTGCAGCATCTAACGATTTGAAAAATACGCCGCCATATAGAACTGCAGCGCAATCAAACCGCAATAAACATAGAAAAAAGGTATACAGGTTTTTTTAACATGTATGCAATGAACGTTGAATGGTGTATAATAGGAAAAAAACCAAGCACCGCATGTAAAATCCGATGCGTGAGTGTCAATCACCCGAGTGAACTTGTTAAAAACCCGAGCAAGGTGAATAATGTGCAGGGCAAAATAACCCTTTTACTTTCTGAAAAGATCAATTTACATCGTGCAAAGCGAAATTTTTGTTGTGCAAAAGCTTGTTTCTCTCGTGAAATATTAAATTCCCTTTATGTAATAACCAATTTTCCTTATGTAATAAGTATTTTATATCGTGCGATAGGCAAATTATATTGTGCGTTGAGCACTTTTAATCGTGCGATGAAGAATCGAACTTATGATATATTAAATTCATTTTATGCAGTGAATAATTTTCGGTATGAAATGTCCGATACTATTCAAAATAATTTATTTATAAACAAACGAATGATAATTAATAACTAAAAAATCGATGTTATGGCAAATTTAAGAAAAGAAGAATACGCACCCGCAGCAACCATGATATTTGGGAACTTCGGCACGGATCTACCGGCTTTTACCGCTCTGTTTAAACACATGAACGAAACCTATCTGGCCGGAGCACAAACCTCATTGGCCGACTTGCAAAAAATCGAGTCGAAATATGTACATCAAAAAGAACTGACCATACTAACCGACTCCATTGCAGACAAAAGCAAGAATATCAACGACAAGCTATTGCTTTTGGGCAATTACTTCCAATCGGCGGGATTGAAAAAGGAAGAAATAATCCTCGCCCGTAAAGAATTCCATTCGGGTAATATCGAAGGCGGAGTGGCAGCTTCCAAGGAGGCTATCGCTTATGCAACCACGCATGCCGAAGAACTTACGTCCTACATGCCCGACGGGTTTGTCGAAGGTCTTACGACGGATGTTACCGAAATTGCAACCCTAAACAATGAGCAAAACCAAAAACGAATATCTTTCCGGAAATTTAATGCGGACAACCAAGTGTATTATGACAATGTAGATCGTTATATTACCGAAATATGCTACAACGGAAAAATCGTTTTCAAAAAAGATCCTGTCAAACGCGCCCAATATACATTGACTAAAATAAAAGCGCTACTCAACGCCGAAAAGTCGAAAAAGAAAGAAGAGGAGAAAAAAGGCGAAAATAAGAAGTAGAGTAAGAAGTAGAGGATATAAGGCGCGATTAAATTGAACGGAAATATATGACACGTTTTATTAATCCGACATATGACGTGGCGTTTAAGCGAATTTTCTGCCAAGAGAACAGTAAAGATTTGTTGCTCGATTTTTTGAATGATTTACTCACCGGCGAGAAAAAAATCAAGAAAATAAGGTTGATCGATAAAGAGCAACTACCATTGTATTATAAGGGACGCGAGGGCATTTATGATATTGCCTGCGAGGCGGAAGAAGGAGAGCATATTATTGTGGAGATGCAAAACACACATCAGGACTATTTTTATGATCGGGCGTTATATTATCTTTCTCAGACAGTGGCCAATCAAGGCGAACGGGGCATGAAATGGGAGTTCGGTATAAAAGCAGTTTACGGTATTTTTTTTTCTGAATTTTAATTTGGCGGGGAAGTTACGTACAGATGTCATATTGGCTGACCGTGATACCGGTAAACAATTCAGCGATAAACTACGTTTTATTTTCGTGGAATTTCCGTTTTTCAAAAAAACAAAAGAGGAATGTGTAACAGGCTTGGACAAATGGATTTATGTATTAAAAAATATGGAAACATTAAAAGAAATTCCTTTTAAGGAAGAAAAAAAGATCTTCAAGAAATTGGAGAAGATTGCAGACTTGGCATCGTTGAGCAAGGAAGACCGGGTTCGGTACGATGCGGATATCAGAGCTTATCGCGACCGGCTAGCTCAAATCAATTCGGCAAAGCGAAAAGGAATTACTGAAGGTGAAAAAAACAAGCAGATAGAGATTGCCCGAAATATCAAAGCCGAAGGCATCCCGGTAAAGCTGATCTCTAAAGTGAGCGGCCTTTCTACCGAAGAGGTCGAAAAACTGTAATCAAGCGATAATATCATCTCCGAAGATGGTTTTGCCTTCCGGCAAGTGCAATTTTCCGGACTTGCGATAGTGGAGGGACCAAAGTATCGGCAAGTGGATCATTCGGCGTTTCATTGTTTTAAATCACTCACTAATAAGTCTATTTCTTTTAAAATAAGAGGGCTTTCAAATTCAAGCGAATGCAACTCGTCGCAAATCTTCACCAGCCTGCCGAATACTGAATTTTTGCCGGGGGACGACGTTTCACCCGATTCAGTTTTTCCGTCTTTGCCGGTTATCGTAAAATAATAGACGGTTCCATCGAATACTATCGTTTCTATTTCATAGACTTCTCCGTTGGGTCCTTTTTTGAATTTCCGCTCCGGCACTTTCGTTTGCTTCAGTAAAAGGTCAAACAATTCCCCTATTTTCAGATATAAGTCTTGATTGATTTCTATTTTGGACGTATCCATTCTGACTGATTTTTTATCTTTCGCATACCAATAATTTTCTGAAAGGCTATTCGAAAGGATAAAACATTTCCCCTCAATCATTTCCACAGAAAAGGCATATTCTTGTGAAAAAGAAGGCTTGGAAGTATAACGGGCATACGGTTTTTGCGAAAACCCTGTATAAAGTAAAAGAAACAGATTGTCGTAATACTCTTTCAAAACGCCTTCATACCGGCTAAAGTCTCTTGCCGGTTTTAAATGGTTTTCTTGTCCGAGACACAGTCCCGTCGTCAAAAGAAAAGAAAAAATCAATGCTATTTGTTTCATTGCCGGCTTTGTATTCTTCATAAACTATAAAAATTTAAAGAATTATTTCCACCATCAAAATATAATTGCATAGACGCATTACATTTTTATCGTCAATTCCAAATGTCCTCCAAAACCTTTTTCGATGATTTTTTGAAGTGTCGAAATACGAACGTCTTTCATATTGTTTTCAACTCGCGAAATATAACCTTTGTTTGTCCCGACTTTTTCGGCAAGTTTTTCTTGTGTCATTCCTCTTTCAAGACGAGCTTGTTGGAGAATAAACCCAAGTTTGAACCTTTCGTATCCTTTTTCAAAGGTTTCACGTTTTTCAGTTCCTCTCTTGCCATATTGTTCATCGACAAATTGGTCAAGAGATTTCAAGTCTTTAGTATTCACCGTGCTCATATTCCTCTTTTATTTTTAATGCTTTTTCAATTTCTTGCTTTGGCGTTTTTTTTTATTTTCTTCTGAAATCCATTTGCTAATACAACTAATTATCCTTCATCGAAAAAACAGAAAATTCTAAAAATAGCACTTCCTGACTGAACTTTTATTTCATACAAACCGTCTGTTTTCTCAAGATGTTTAAGATATTCTGTTGGAATTTGCGGAATTGTTTCGATTAATCTAAGAAACTGTTTTGAATTTTCCGAATGATCTGATTTTGTATATTCTTTTACTTTCTGTTTTTGTTGTTTATAGAAGTTAGAGAAATAATCTTTGTACAAAAATAGAATAAGTTGTCCGTTTGTACAATTTCTTCTCCCTTTTTATTACACTCACTTCATCCTTTCCATTTTTTGGCCGGTGTTTGAAACCATCGGCTATGGATGAAACGAATGATGATTAACATCAAAAAAAGGGCATCCCTTGCGGAACACCCTTTTATTATGTAGCAAATAACGGTAAGTTACTCTTCTTCTACTTCCTGAAACAGGTTGGAACGTTTATTCGATTTCAACTTTTCGAACTCCTCACGCGGCCCGACAATCAATTTGTCGAAATCGCGCTGACCGGTACCGGCAGGAATCAAATGTCCGCAAATCACATTCTCTTTCAACCCTTCCAGCAGATCGACTTTGCCATTGATGGCGGCATCGTTCAATACCTTCGTCGTTTCCTGGAAAGAAGCAGCCGACATAAAACTGGTCGTTTGAAGAGCGGCACGGGTAATCCCTTGCAAAATCTGGTTGGCCGTAGCGGGAACCGCATCGCGTGCTTCCACCAGTTTCAGGTCGCGCCGTTTCAGCGAACTGTTCTCGTCACGCAATTTGCGCACGGTAACAATCTGTCCCGGTTCGAATACCTGCGAATCGCCGGCATCCATAATGACCTTCTTGCCCCAAATGCGGTCGTTCTCTTCCATAATATCCAGTTTGTCGACCAATTGCTGTTCGAGGAAGCGGGTGTCTCCCGGATCGATCACTTCCACTTTACGCATCATCTGGCGAACAATCACCTCGAAGTGCTTATCGTTGATCTTCACTCCTTGCAGACGGTACACATCCTGTACTTCGTTCACAATGTATTCCTGTACAGCCGTCGGCCCCATGATAGCGAGAATGTCGGCCGGAGTAATGGCTCCGTCGGACAACGGCATTCCTGCTCGGATAAAGTCGTTTTCCTGCACCAATATCTGCTTGGACAGCGGAACAAGATATTTTTTCACTTCCCCTATTTTGGAAGTGATCATAATTTCCTGGTTACCCCGTTTGATTTTACCGAAAGAAACCTCTCCGTCGATTTCGGCAACAACGGCCGGATTCGAAGGGTTACGCGCTTCGAAAAGCTCGGTAACGCGAGGCAGACCTCCCGTGATATCGCCGGCTTTACCCACCGCGCGAGGAATTTTCACTAAGACGTCACCCGCTTTAATCGTATCGTTTTCATTCCTGACGATGTGCGCGCCCAACGGTAATGTATACGTGCGCAGAATATCTCCGTCTTCGTTAACGATATGAGCCGATGGAGCTTTGGTTTTGTCGCGCGACTCGATGATAACCTTTTCTTTCAATCCGGTTTGCTCATCCGATTCCACTTTATAGGTTCCCCCTTCGGTAAAGCTTTCGAACTTAATCGTACCGGTCGCCTCCGAAATAATCACCGCGTTAAACGGATCCCATTCGCAAATCAATTCGCCCTTTTGCACCTTATCGCCTTCGCCGAAATAGAGTTTCGAACCGTAAGGCACGTTGTGCGTCAACAACACAATCTTGGTATTCGGATCGACAATACGCATTTCCACCAAACGGCTCACCACCACTTTGTAGGGCTTGCCTTCGGCATCTTTTACATCGACCACACGCAACTCGTCGAATTGCAGAATACCATCGTATTTGGCGGCAATCTGACTCTCGGCCGCGATATTCGAAGCAATACCTCCTACGTGGAACGTACGGAGCGTCAACTGCGTACCCGGCTCACCGATAGACTGGGCGGCAACAACGCCAACGGCTTCGCCCTTCTGTACCAACCGTCCGGTGGCCAGGTTACGTCCGTAACATTTTGCACACACGCCATGATGCGATTCGCACGTAAGCACCGAGCGTATTTCGACCCGTTCGATGGGTGACTCTTCTATTTTCCGGGCGATTTCTTCCGTTATTTCTTCTCCCGACTGCACCAGTATTTCGCCGGTTGTCGGATGCTGAACGTCGTGAACCGAAACACGGCCCAAAATACGTTCGTAAAGGGAAGCAATCACTTCATCATTCTTCTTAATAGCCGTAGCGACCAATCCGCGCAACGTACCGCAATCTTCTTCGGTGATAATCACATCCTGCGACACGTCTACCAGACGACGCGTGAGGTAACCCGCATCGGCCGTCTTCAAGGCGGTATCGGCAAGTCCCTTACGGGCGCCGTGCGTCGAGATGAAGTACTCCAACACCGACAAGCCTTCCTTAAAGTTCGACAAAATCGGGTTCTCGATAATCTGTCCGCCTTCGGCGCCGCTCTTTTGCGGCTTCGCCATCAATCCACGCATACCCGACAACTGACGGATCTGTTCGCGCGAACCACGGGCGCCCGAGTCGAGCATCATATACACGGAGTTGAAACCCTGGTCGTCTTCGGCCAATTGTTTCATCAGGATATTCGACAACTTGGAGTTGATATGCGTCCATGTATCGATAATCTGATTGTAGCGCTCGTTATAGGTAATGAAACCCATATTATAGTTCTCCATGATCTGCTCTACTTCGTCATACCCCTGCTTGATCAATGTCTCTTTTTCTTTCGGGATAATCACATCTTCGAGGTTGAACGACAATCCGCCCTTGAAAGCCATTTTATATCCGAGGGCTTTAATATCATCCAGATACTGTGCCGTGCGGGCAACCCCGCAGGTCTTGATCACCTTTCCGATGATATCACGAAGCGATTTTTTAGAGAGCAGTTCATTGATATATCCTACTTCTTTCGGAATATACTCATTGGTGATAACCCGCCCTACCGATGTATCGTGCATTTTGCGGATCGGATTACCTTCCTCGTCGATATCGTCGACAATGACTTTCACCGGCGCATGGATATCGACCTTCCCTTCCTGGTAAGCGATAATGGCTTCTTCTTCGCCGTAGAAAATCAGGCCTTCGCCCTTGGCATGGGGACGTATTTTGGTAATGTAATACAGTCCGAGCACCATATCCTGCGAAGGAACGGTAATAGGAGCGCCGTTAGCCGGATTCAGAATGTTATGCGACCCCAGCATCAGCAATTGCGCTTCCAAAATGGCTTCATTGCCCAACGGCAAGTGAACGGCCATCTGGTCGCCGTCGAAGTCGGCATTGAAAGCCGTACAAGCCAACGGGTGCAACTGAATGGCTTTTCCTTCGATTAGTTTCGGTTGGAAAGCCTGGATACCGAGCCGGTGCAATGTCGGGGCACGGTTCAGCATAACAGGATGCCCTTTCATCACATATTCGAGGATGTCGTAAACGACGGGTTCTTTACGGTCGACAATTTTCTTTGCCGATTTCACCGTTTTCACAATCCCCCGCTCTATCAGTTTACGGATGATGAAGGGTTTGTATAGTTCGGCTGCCATATCTTTCGGCAAGCCGCATTCGTTCATTTTCAATTCGGGACCGACAACGATTACCGAACGCGCCGAATAGTCGACACGCTTACCCAACAGGTTTTGACGGAAACGTCCCTGTTTTCCCTTCAAGCTGTCCGAAAGTGATTTTAACGGACGGTTCGATTCGGTTTTAATCGCACTCGATTTACGCGAGTTGTCGAACAACGAGTCGACCGCTTCCTGCAACATGCGTTTTTCATTACGCAAAATCACATCGGGCGCTTTGATGTCCATCAATCGTTTCAACCGGTTGTTCCGGATAATCACACGGCGATACAAATCGTTCAAGTCGGAAGTGGCGAAACGCCCTCCGTCCAAAGGCACCAAAGGCCTCAAATCGGGAGGAATCACGGGGATTACTTTCATAATCATCCATTCCGGCTTATTGATATTTCTCGACGAGCGGAATGCCTCGACCACCTGAAGTTGTTTCAAAGCTTCGTTCTTACGTTGTTGCGACGTATCGGTGCTGGCCCGGTTACGAAGTTGATTGGCCAATTTGTCGAGATTGATACGTTCCAGAAGATCCAAAATAGCCTCGGCGCCCATCTTGGCAATAAATTTATTCGGATCGGTATCTTCCAACAATTGATTATCTTTCGGAAGCCCTTCCAGCAGTTCCAGATATTCTTCTTCCGTAAGAAGGTCTCTTTCGGCTACTTTGTCTTCCAGCACACCGGGTTGTACCACGACGTACCGTTCGTAATAAATGATCGAATCGAGTTTCTTGGTGGCTATTCCCAACAAATAACCGATCTTGTTGGGCAACGACCGGAAATACCAGATATGGGCAACCGGAACGACCAAATGAATATGTCCGGTACGTTCGCGACGCACCTTCTTTTCGGTCACTTCCACACCGCATCGATCACACACGATACCCTTGTAACGGATTCTCTTATACTTACCGCAATGACATTCATAGTCTTTTACGGGTCCGAAAATACGTTCACAAAACAAACCGTCACGTTCGGGTTTATACGTCCGATAGTTTATAGTTTCAGGCTTTAAGACTTCACCGTAAGAACTCTCTAAAATCTGTTCGGGAGAAGCTAAGCCAATAGTAATTTTTGAAAAGTTACTCTTTATTTTATTGTCTTTTCTAAATGCCATAATATTTAATTGGGTATAAAGAGTTTAATTAATCTAACGTTACATTCAATCCCAGACCCTTGAGCTCGTGTAATAATACATTGAGCGATTCGGGAATTCCCGGGCGCGACATCGGTTCACCTTTTACAATCGATTCGTAGGCTTTCGAACGGCCGACGACATCATCCGATTTAATGGTGAGGATTTCCTGAAGAATATGAGCGGCGCCGAATGCTTCGAGCGCCCAAACCTCCATCTCTCCGAAACGCTGTCCTCCGAACTGAGCTTTACCGCCCAATGGTTGTTGGGTGATCAACGAGTACGGACCGATAGAACGTGCGTGCATCTTGTCTTCGACCATGTGACCCAGCTTGAGCATATAAATGACCCCTACCGTTGCCGGTTGGTCAAAACGCTCTCCGGTGCCGCCATCATACAGATACGCTTTCCCGTAACGGGGGACTCCCGCACGGTCGGTCCAAGTATTCAAGTCGTCTAACGACGCCCCATCGAAGATAGGAGTCGCAAACTTCACACCCAGTTCTTTTCCGGCCCAACCGAGCACGGTTTCGAATATCTGCCCGAGGTTCATACGCGAAGGCACACCCAGCGGATTCAACACGATGTCAACCGGTGTTCCATCGGCCAGAAAAGGCATATCTTCCTTACGGACAATCTTCGATACGATACCTTTATTACCGTGGCGGCCGGCCATCTTATCTCCTACTTGTATCTTACGCTTTTTAGCGACATATACTTTCGCGATTTGCATAATGCCCGAGGGCAGTTCGTCGCCGATAGTCAGGTCGAAACGTTTGCGTTTCAATTCGGCATCCAGCTCTTTGTAACGGCGCAAATAATTAACCACCGTTGCCCGGATAAGCTTATTGGCGTGTTCATCCGTCGTCCACTTATTCAATTGAGCCGATTGATAATCGATATCCTGAAGGATTTTCTGCGTGAATTTCGCTCCTTTCGCGACCACATCGATGCTCGTATAATCTTTTATTCCTGCGGACGTTTTTCCATCCGTCAATACCAGTAACTTTTCGATAAGGACTTTACGCAAGTCGTCCATCTTCACTTCATATTCCTCGTCGAGTTTGGGAAGCAATGCCTTGTTAGCCAGTTTCGCACGCCCTTTCTTAGCGGCTTTCGAGAAAAGGTTCGTATTGATGACAACCCCCTTCAACGAAGGCGATGCCTTTAACGATGCATCTTTCACATCGCCGGCCTTATCACCGAAAATAGCGCGTAAGAGTTTCTCTTCGGGCGACGGATCGGACTCTCCCTTAGGGGTGATTTTACCGATAAGGATGTCTCCGGGTTGTATACGGGCTCCCACACGAACAATTCCTCGTTCGTCCAAATCTTTCGTAGCTTCTTCGCTCACATTGGGAATATCGGAAGTAAGCTCTTCCATCCCGCGTTTGGTTTCCCGCACTTCCAGCGAGAACTCTTCCACATGTACCGAAGTAAAGATATCTTCGCTGACCATGCGTTCGCTCAAAACGATCGCATCTTCAAAGTTATATCCCTTCCACGGCATGAATGCCACTTTGAGGTTCTTCCCTAACGCCAGTTCGCCGTTTTGGGTAGCGTATCCTTCCGTCAGGATATCTCCGGCTTTCACCCGTTGCCCCAATTGACAAATAGGTCGCAAATCAATCGTCGTATTTTGATTGGTTTTGCGGAATTTTGGAATAATATAGGTTTTGACCGAGTCTTCGAAACTAGTAAATTCGTCATCTTCCGTCCGGTCATATTTAATTTTAATGGTCGTCGCATCTACAAAGGTCACTTCCCCTTCGCCTTCCGCTGCGATTTGCGTACGGGAGTCGCGGATCAGTTGTCCTTCTATACCGGTACCCACAATGGGGCTGTCGGATTGCAACAAAGGCACCGCCTGGCGCATCATGTTCGATCCCATAAGGGCGCGGTTCGCATCATCGTGTTCCAAGAAAGGAATCAGCGACGCCGCAATCGAGGCAATCTGCATGGGCGACACGTCCATGAGCTCTATTTCCTCAGGACCTACCACAGGATAATCGGCATCTTGACGCGCCTTTATCCGGTCGCTTAAAAAGTTCCCTTTTTCATCCAACGGGGCATTGCCCTGCGCGATGATCCGGTCTTCTTCTTCTTCAGCCGCAAGGTAAATGACTTCGTCATTATTCACATTGACCACGCTGTTTTCGACTTTCCGATAGGGCGTCTCGATAAATCCGAGATCGTTGATCTTCGCATATACACACAACGAAGAAATCAATCCGATATTGGGACCTTCAGGGGTTTCAATCGGACACAAACGTCCGTAATGCGTGTAGTGAACGTCACGAACCTCAAATCCGGCACGCTCACGCGACAACCCTCCGGGGCCTAAAGCCGACAAACGGCGTTTGTGCGTCGTCTCAGCCAACGGATTGGTTTGATCCATAAACTGCGACAAGGCATTGGTTCCGAAAAAGGTGTTAATGACCGAAGAAATCGTCTTGGCATTGATCAAATCGATCGGGGTGAACACTTCATTGTCACGCACATTCATTCTTTCACGGATGATGCGGGCCATACGGTTCAACCCGATACCGAACTGATTATATAATTGTTCTCCCACCGTACGCACGCGACGGTTGCTTAAGTGGTCGATATCGTCCACCATCGCTTTGGAATTGATCAATTCGATAAGGTACTTGATGATTTCGATAATATCTTCTTTCGTGAGTACCCGAATCGAATCATCGATCTGGAGATTCAATTTTTTATTGATCCGGTAACGTCCGACATCGCCCAAATCGTATCTTTTTTCCGAGAAGAAAAGATTATTGATGACTTCACGTGCACTGGCGTCATCCGCCGGTTCGGCGCTTCTCAACTGACGATAAATATGCCGGACAGCATCGATTTCCGAGTTACTCGGATCTTTTTGTAAGGTATTATATATAATGGAATAATCGGACGTAGTGGCCGTTTCCTTGTGGAGCAGAATCGTGGAAACACCCGATTCGAGTATTTCGTCGATATGTTCTTGCTCAAGAATGGTTTCACGCTCGATAATCACTTTATTCCGTTCAATGGAAGTAACCTCGCCGGTATCTTCATCCACAAAATCTTCCATCCATGACTGGAGGACACGGGCGGCCAATTTCCGCCCTAACGACTTTTTGAGGTTGGTTTTCGTCACCTTTACTTCTTCCGCCAAATCGAAAATTTCGAGAATATCTTTATCGCTTTCGAAACCGATTGCGCGTAAGAGTGTGGTAACGGGTAATTTCTTTTTTCGGTCGATATACGCATACATGACATTGTTAATGTCCGTCGCAAATTCGATCCATGATCCCTTAAATGGGATTATACGGGCAGAATACAGCATCGTACCATTCGAATGGAGACTTTGTCCGAAAAATACCCCCGGCGAACGGTGCAACTGCGATACAATAACCCGTTCGGCGCCATTGATAACAAAGGTCCCCTTATCGGTCATATAAGGAATGGTGCCTAAATAAACATCCTGAATAACAGGTGTAAAGTCTTCATGATCGGGATCGGTACAGTATAAGTAAAGCTTAGCCTTCAGCGGCACGCTATAAGTAAGTGCTCTGTCGATACATTCCTCTATCGTATAGCGAGGGGGATCAACATAGTAATCTAAAAACTCAAGGACGAAGTTGTTACGGGTATCTGCTATGGGAAAGTTCTCCGTAAAAACCTTATACAATCCTTCATTTTTTCTATTTTCGGGTGTTGCGTCGAGTTGAAGGAAATCGTGAAAAGATTTTAATTGAATTTCCAAGAAGTCCGGATAATCCAGAGGATTCTTGATTGACGCAAAATTTATTCTGTTATTAACGTTAATTGAAGACATGAATATGGATAATGAGTTTTTGAACTTAATATGTAATGACACAAAAGGTTAAGAATCTTCTCTGCTAGAAGATTCCTAACCAACCTAACCTAAAATTAGGTTACCCCTATTTAAGTTCAACTTCTGCTCCAGCTTCTTCAAGTTGTTTTTTCAAAGCTTCTGCTTCGTCTTTTGAGATACCTTTTTTAATTTCACTGGGGGCTCCGTCAACCAAATCTTTCGCATCTTTCAAACCAAGTCCGGTAAGTTCTTTCACTGCCTTAACTACAGCAAGTTTTGCTGCACCTGCACTTTTAAGAATTACATCGAATTCGCTCTTTTCTTCTGCAACAGCTTCTCCGCCACCTGCAGCAGGGCTTGCAGCAACAGCTACAGCAGCCGCAGCGGGCTCGATACCGTATTCAGTTTTTAAGATTTCAGCAAGTTCGTTAACTTCTTTCACTGTTAAGTTAACTAATTGTTCAGCAAATGCTTTTAAGTCTGCCATTTTTGTATTTTTTAAATTGATTACTAGTTCTGTTTGTTTGTATAAATTTTAATTCTCTTTTTCCGATAAAGTCTTCAAAACTCCATGGAGAATTGAACCTCCGGATTGAAGGGCCGATATCACATTCTTTGCAGGAGACTGCAACAACATGATTACCTCTCCAATAAGCTCGGTCTTGCTCTTTATATTAACCAGGTCTTTCAGAGCCGGTTCACCGATAAAGAAGCTTTCTTGAACATACGCAGCTTTAAAAGCCGGTATTTTGTCCGCTTTATATTTATCGATGAGTTTAGCTGGGGCATTCGCCACATTCGAAAACATGATAGCCGTATTTCCCTTCAAAGCGGGATAAAGCTCTTCATAATTTTTTTCAAGCGATTCGAATGCTTTATGCAACAAGGTATTTTTAACTACCAAGAGCTTTATATCCTGATTAGAGCATTCTCTACGTAAAGTACTTGTTTTTGCTGCATTCAGCGTTGCAATATCCGTAAGATAGAAATTCTCATAAGACTGCAGGTTTACAGCTATCTGTTCTATTATTTTACTTTTATCTTCCTTCTTCATAGATTTTTTCCTTTTTTGATTAGATTTCTTCTATTGATTTAGAGTCCACTTTAATACCCGGACTCATCGTACTGGAAAGATAAATGCTTTTAATATAAGTACCTTTTGCCGCTGTCGGTTTTAATTTGATCAACGTTGAGATAAACTCTTTCGCGTTTTCTCTAATCTGTTCCGTCGTAAAAGATGCTTTTCCAATAGAAGTGTGAATAATACCTGCTTTATCTACCTTAAAGTCGATCTTACCTTGCTTAACCTCCTTTACAGCTTTTGCTACATCGGGAGTTACCGTTCCGCTTTTGGGATTCGGCATTAAACCTCGAGGACCTAATATACGCCCCAAAGCACCGATTTTACCCATAATCTGCGGCTGTGTAATAATCACATCCACATCCGTCCAACCTCCTTTAATTTTTTCGATATATTCATCGAGTCCTACATAGTCTGCTCCCGCTTCTTTAGCAGCGGATTCAGCTTCTGGAGAACACAACACAAGAACTCTTACTTGTTTCCCCGTTCCATGTGGAAGAGACACAACACCTCTTACCATTTGGTTCGCTTTACGCGGATCTATGCCGAGGCGTACATCGATATCAACCGATGCATCGAATTTTGTGGTGGTAATTTCTTTCACCACTTCCGATGCTTCTTTCAGTGAATAGGCTTTCCCCTCTTCAATCTTGCTTACAGCCAATTTTTGATTTTTTGTCAGTTTACTCATGTCTCAATTGAAGTTTTAGTTAGTAACCTCTCCGGGAAATTCCCCCTTAACTGTGATACCCATGCTTCGAGCCGTTCCGGCAACCATGTGCATTGCAGATTCAAGTGTGAAGCAGTTTAAGTCCGGCATTTTTTCCTGAGCTATCGTTTGTACTTGTTCCCAAGTCACTTCTGCTACTTTTTTACGATTAGGCTCGGCCGAACCACTTTTTTGTTTAGAGGCTTCCAGTAATTGAATTGCAACCGGCGGTGTTTTAACAATAAAATCAAAAGACTTGTCGGCATAATACGTAATGACCACTGGCAATACTTTTCCGGCTTTGTCTTGAGTTCTGGCATTGAACTGCTTGCAAAACTCCATAATATTGATCCCTTTGGAACCCAATGCAGGGCCTACCGGGGGAGATGGATTCGCAGCCCCTCCTTTGATTTGTAATTTTAGTTGTCCAGCAACTTCTTTAGCCATTTTTTTGATTTTAATTAATTACGGTTTTCGAAACACATAGAAGAATCTACAGAATCTGCGTAACCAAATCTGATTATTCTTTCTCTACTTGCATATATCCCAACTCCAAGAGTTGTTTACGTCCGAAAATTTTTACCATCACTTTGAGTTTCTTCCTCTCATCGTTCACTTCCTCCACTACACCCGAAAAACTGCTGAAAGGACCGCTAATCACTTTCACGTTCTCTCCGACATAGTATTTTACATCCATTTCGCTCCCGGCTTCTTCCAATTCGTCCATCGTACCTAAAATACGTTTCACCTCACTCTCTCTGAGAGGTTGAGGATTATTGGTGTTGGGCAGAAAACCGGCTACGTAATTGATGTTTTTAAGATCATGAATAACTTCTCCCGTCAGATGAGCTTCAATCAATACATAACCCGGAAGGTAAGCGCGTTCTTTGAGCACTTTCTTTCCGTTTCGTACAGAATAAGTTTTTTCGGTCGGGATAAGAACTTGAGAAATATACTTTCCTAAATCGGTCTTTTTAATTTCTGACTCAAGGTATTCTTTGACTTTATTCTCTTTTCCGCTAACAGCACGCAGAACGTACCATTTTTTTCCATCTTCAGTCATGTTTCCTTTTGTTCAGTAAGTTATAAGATACCATAGAAAAATTTCAATATCCACTCAAACAAAGAGTCCATCACAAACACTATTACGGCAATGATAAGGGAAGCAATCATAACAATTATCGTACTGCTTGTCAGTTCCTCTTTGGATGGCCAGGAGACTTTATAAACCAATTCGTTATAAGCATCCTTGATATATGCAACAATTTTTTTCATTTAATTCGGATCGTTTTATGCACGGGTCGAGAGACTCGAACTCCCGACACCTGGTTTTGGAGACCAGTGCTCTACCAAACTGAGCTAGACCCGTATACCACTTAGTCAGGAGGCGGTTAAAACACACCTCCCTCTAAGTGTATTGTATAATGTGACTATATAAAATTAGTCTACCAATTCCGTAATCTGACCCGCACCTACCGTACGTCCTCCTTCGCGGATAGCGAAACGAAGTCCTACGTGACATGCTACCGGATAGATCAAATCCACTTCGATGGTAACATTATCACCGGGCATTACCATTTCAACGCCTTCGGGCAATTGAATTTCGCCGGTAACATCCAATGTACGGATATAGAATTGAGGACGATAATGATTGTGGAACGGAGTATGACGGCCACCTTCTTCTTTTTTCAAGATATACACCTCTGCTTTAAATTTAGAGTGAGGTTTTACGGTGCCCGGATGCGTAATAACCATACCGCGCTTGATTTCATCCTTATCGATGCCTCGCAATAACAAACCTACGTTGTCACCGGCTTGTCCTTCATCAAGAATCTTACGGAACATTTCCACACCGGTAATAACCGATTTTTTACCTTCCGATCCCAAACCGATGATTTGGACTTCATCGCCTGTCTTAACAATACCGGCTTCGATACGTCCTGTAGCAACCGTTCCACGACCCGTGATCGAGAATACGTCTTCAACAGGCATCAAGAAAGGTTTGTCGATATCACGCGGAGGCAGCGGAATCCATTCGTCAACAGCCTTCATCAACGCCAGTACTTGTTCTTCCCATTTGGGATCGCCGTTCAAAGCGCCCAATGCAGAACCGCGAATGACAGGAGTATTATCACCGTCGAAATCATAGAATGACAGAAGTTCTCTCATTTCCATCTCTACGAGTTCCAACATCTCTTCATCATCCACCAAGTCGCATTTATTCATAAACACAACCAGCTTGGGAACATTCACCTGACGAGCTAAAAGAATGTGCTCGCGTGTCTGAGGCATAGGACCGTCAGTAGCAGCAACCACAATGATCGCTCCGTCCATTTGAGCCGCGCCTGTAACCATGTTTTTCACATAGTCAGCGTGACCCGGACAGTCAACGTGTGCGTAGTGACGATTTTCCGTTTCATATTCAACGTGTGAAGTATTAATTGTAATACCCCTTTCTTTTTCTTCCGGCGCATTATCGATAGAATCGAATGATTTCACTTCCGAAAGACCTTTTTTAGCCAATACAGTAGTGATAGCAGCCGTTAAAGTCGTTTTACCGTGGTCAACGTGACCGATTGTACCGATGTTCACATGCGGTTTCGTTCGGTTAAAATGTTCTTTTGCCATAAAATGTTCTATTAATTCGTTTAATTAAAATGTTGTATTCTTATTTACTATAACTATTATCTTCCCTCTATCCTACATTCTACCATTGCATTGTCGAGCCGATGGCGGGAATTGAACCCGCGACCTCTTCCTTACCAAGGAAGTGCTCTA
>ENA-UOOK01003882-UOOK01003882.1-fermentation-metagenome-genome-assembly--contig:-NODE-3882-length-16569-cov-34.041177_pt1 | contig 16569 bp, 17 predicted proteins | sample MGYA00245777_ERZ724023 | MGnify/ENA primary metagenome ERZ724023 (study PRJEB28704, sample SAMN03018312) | fermentation metagenome | biome: anthropogenic terrestrial biome; feature: soil...
CTTTTGCATGCTTATACCCCTTATTCTTGCTACTACATTCCATAACAATGAAATAATCACTATCATTCTCATCCATTACAACAATACCTTGTGAATAATCAGTTTTCCAAAGTGGTTTTACACCATAATAGAGAGCTACAGCTTCATTTGTAGGATTTGGTGAATCTACATTGAAACCATTTTCAAATAACCACGCATGATAATTCTTAAGTGCAGGAGGGGGCCCCATTATTTGAAATGACATCATCATCGCCATTTGAAATTCCATTTCTTCATTAAGATTAATCACATATTTTTCAATAGGATTAAGTTTATATCCATCGATTGAGGTTTCTGTTTCTAAACCCTCATTAAGTTTGATTTTTTTCATATATCTTCCCCTATTCTATCAATGGTAGTGTCAAATAGACACCCCATTCTTTTTTATTAAAACCTTATATTTCAAGGGTAGCAGAGTTTTTTTGAATAAAAAAAACAATGACCCCCCTTTTTCTGTTATAATTGAAGTAACGACAAATCAAAACAACATAGAAAGGTGTCATTGTTATGTCTTCAATTATAACTTATTTACTTATATATAATCAATACTTAATTAAACAAATTTATGAATTAACTTTATTTATCGCAAAGCATATACCTATTAAACAGTGGGCTTTCGATGATTCTCGCAGTCCAGTGTATCAAAAATTTAAAATTGATAAGCTTCCTATTATCAAAAAGTTTATTAAACAAGATTACAGTTTCCTACTTGAATACTATCTTTGGAAGTATGGAAAGCCTGTAAAACCAGTTCAGCGTCGCAACGGAAAAACCATTCCTGATGATACTGTCTGCCCTTTATGTGGTGCTCCTCATCAATATATTTACGACAATAATGGTGGCAATGGCCAATACCAATGCAAAATCTGCGGTCAAACTTTTAGTACAGGTGAACAAGTAACCTCTCCTTTAGTCCTTGTATGCCCTTATTGTGGACATACATTAGTTGCTACAAAAGACCGTAAAAACTTTGTTGTTCATAAATGTGTCAACAAAAAATGTTCATATTACATGAGCAACCTTAAACTTCTCCCTAATGATCTAGATCCTAAAGATAAGTATAAATACAAACTTCATTACATCTACCGTGAATTTACGTTGGATTTCTTTTCTATGGATTTACATAAACTACCTTCTTGGGCTACAAGTTTTAAGTTTAGAAAGAACAACGCTCATATTATGGGACTTTGTCTTACTTACCATGTTAATCTTGGTTTATCCCTTCGTAAAACCGCTGAAGCTATGCGTGAAATTCACAATATCAATATATCTCACACAATGGTTGCAAACTATGCTAGAACTGCAGCTGTATTAATTAAGCCTTTTGTTGATACCTTTGATTACAAGCCTTCAAATAACTGTGCTGCTGATGAGACTTACGTTAAAATTAAAGGTCTTAAAGGATATATTTGGTTCATTATGGATACTGTTTCTCGCTCAATTCTTGGTTATCAAGTTTCTAAAAGCCGTGATGTTGGACCTTGCATTCTTACTATGCGAATGGCTTTTGATAAATTTAAAGAATTCCCAGGTAAAGCTTTAAAATTCATTGCTGATGGTTACAGTGCTTATCCTTTAGCTGCCCAACAATTTAAAATTGAAAAGGGCTGGGATTTTGACATTACTCAAGTTATCGGTCTTACTAATGATGATGCTGTAACTAAGGAATATCGTCCATTTAAGCAAAAGATTGAACGTCTAAATCGTACCTTTAAAGCTTCTTACCGTGTTACTTGCGGCTATGGCACTGATGATGGTGCCTACTATGGTTTAAGTCTTTGGGTTGCTTATTACAACTTTCTTCGCCCACATGAACTTTATAAATGGAAGCGTCCACTAAATGAAGTTGATATGCTAAAAAATGCTGGTAACATGCCAGGTAAATGGCAGCTCCTAATTTTTCTTGGTCAGAAGGTTATACTTAGCATGCAAGAAAAAGAACGACCTTAGCCTTTATCTGTTATTAGATTTTAGAGCCAGAGGTAAACCAGCCACCCGCTAGGGTTTGCCCTTGATGGCATGTAAAAACAATGCTACAATGCTGTAACGAGACGGTGAAAACTTATCTGTTATTGAGTTTTTTCGCCGTCGGTGTTAACCTAACAGCATTGTTTTGTAATGCAGTCAAGGGTGGCGGCGACTAACGAAAAAATATATCTTTGCGATTTTCTAGGTTCGTTGAGCCTAATTTTTTTGTTCTTGTTTTTTCATAGGTTACTTTACACTATCCTATCAATCTTCTTTTGGTCTTGCATTCGCATATGCTTGATTTTTTGACACAAAGTCATTCACTTTTAAAAATGACCTACCCAACTCATTTAAACTAAGTACCAACATATATTCAGCGACTTCTCCTGAATGGTCAACACTACGCATTGGGTTTAGTTTCCTACGATATTCTTCAAAGGAATCTCCCACCATTAACCATTCATCATCCTCTTTATCATAAAAACAGTGATATTCTCGCCAAAAAGATTCATCATATTCTTCATAATAGTCTTCGTCAGCCGAAAAATCTGCCCAAGGGAAAAGTCGTTGGAAAACCATTGTATATGGTGTAAAAGGAAACCAATAGGGATACATATAATTTTTGATACTATTCCCGTCATCCACAATCAATTCCGTCTGTCCTCTACCACTGCTCTTGTTTACCCATTCTGTTGAATGCAATTTGACTTCGCCACCATCTTGAATGATTTGCATAAATTCTTTTTGAGATAATAAAAAATTATAATTTATAATATGTTCTGGCAAATTTGTAAAAGAAAGAAGTTGTTCATTCGACGAACTATTCAAGAAAACTTGCTTTATAGGAACTTTAACAAAGAAGCCTTTTCCTTTTCCACCATTTGTTCTTTCAATTGTTTCAGCCGTTAATTTTTGCCAAATACACGTATTATCATTAGGATTATATAAAACCACAATACAAGGCAAAGAATTTGTATTCCAATAATTGTATTGTCTCTCGTTAATATTTCGAAAAATTATACATCCATCTTTTTCCTCATTGAACCAACTTGCACCAGATTTTATTTGCAATGCAAGAAGTTGTTTTGGTTTACCAGATGATTCAATATACTCCATATGTGCATCGATGCCGACATCATTAACTGGTTGCTCTCGAAACATCCAGTTGTTACGTTCAGCAATTTCCCCACAATGATTCACGCCAATTCGTTCAGTTGAACTTGCCATAAATAATCTCCTTTTATTAATAATAACTATAAATAACTCATCGTAAAATCAACACGTCATCTGATTTTTTTTGCTACACATTTGAGGACAAATGCGAATAAAATCACCGCTACAAATTGAAATTTTTAAGCGTCTGGATATATCCATAACAGAAACTCACTCTTTATGCTTTAAGTCTTCCTTATCAACACTTCCAGAAACTCCTGCCTCTTTAATTTGCCCATTTTTAACTGTGTAAATATATATTGCATCTGGATCGTCATCATATCGAACATGGATATTCCATTCATTATATGATAAGATAACATTTAAAAACGAATGATTAACATCAATACTTTGAATTTCCTCTATGACATATCCTCTATCTTCAAGATATTCCCGCATGAGTTTTTCAGTATTTTTTGTTCCTGTAAAAACATAAATGAAACAAGTTAATACTATAACAGCTAAAATACCAACAGTTATGTAAAATCCTTTTCTTTTCATTGCATAAACCTCCCTATTATGTATAATCCGTAGTTCAAAGCTAAGATACAAATTCCTGTTTTCTTGTTTATGTATCAGCTCTACTTATTGAAATTTAACAGGTAAAATTAACGCTTATTTTCAATGACACACAATCAAGCAAACGCCAGTATAATTATCTATAAACGAGATATCATCTATCGATAAATCACAAATACGCGTTTTTCTGATCTTTGGATTAAAATGCGCCTCTGAATATTCGTCAATTAAATTTTCAATATCTTTCAAAGTAGCATTAGGAATATTTGAGATTTTTGGCATTGTAAGATAGTGTTTTGTAAAATCTCCACCCAGCCAAATACTCCATAACTCGACTTCACTGCTAGGTTCCGTGTTTTCAGTTAGGTACTTCTTTAATTCCAATAGCGCTAACTTGGTTGCAGAAATGTCTATTTCATAGAAATAAGTTTTTTTCACAAAACGATCAATCTCCAAGCAGTCCCGGCCATAGTAGCTTTTTGTAATGGACAACGCTTCAGCACTATGGAACTCAGGCATTTTTATGTCTGAAGACAATATAAGTACGCGGCTCATTAAAACCCTCCAATCAAGATATATTATGCAAATTCCTATTTATCAGTATAATAAACAATTATTTGTCCATTTTTTTACTCTTGAACAAATAATACATATATACATTATATAAGCCACTTACCAACTTAACAAGCAATAAGTTTATTACCACCTCCCATTTTTACTTTTTTATTCCATATCACATCTATCTTTTGTCCCAATATCATTGCTAAACTACCCAATACAAAACAATCCCTTGTATTGAGTAGTAATTCTATTTTTTTATTTTCTTTGCTGCATACCTTATAAACTCATCAGGTGTAGGTATTTCCTCTTTTGATGGTACTTGTTTTTGGTAAGCTCCTGTAACTCCATCATCGGGTTTATTGGTATATGCATAGTCTAAAGCCTTCTGCATTTCTTCTTTCACTTCTTTTACAGAAACACCATGTTTCTTTGCTACTTTACGGTAAATCTTTCTCATACTCATTTGTTTTCTCCTTTTCTTCGTTAGTAGATTAATAGAGACTATCCCTCAAAATCAGCAATCAGTTCTGCTGTAATGCTGTCAAATTCACCATCACTCATAGCAGTTACCTTATCCATAACTGATTGTGCAAGCTCCAAAAGCTCAGTTTCATCTTGCTCCAAGTGAGTTTGCATTTTAGTAAGTTCTGAAATTAAACCTGTTCTTGAGCCAGTATTGTAGATACAGATTAAATTCTTTTCTTCTAAGGTAAATTTACTCATAATCATCGCTCCTTTTCTCTACCTATTTGAGGTGTTTTTTTATGCTTTTCTTTCTCTATGAATGGCTTTGTTTTAAGCTGTTCCACTATAGAAGTTTTCTTTTTCTTTCTTTCTGTTTGCTCCAACTCTGCTACAGTAGGCTTATTATTGATAATGCCGTCCAGATGGTTGTAATTTTGTTCTACTGACTTTTCAACAGTTTCTAAATAGTTTTGTGTAGAAAGAAAATGTGGTTGTTCCTTAAAACCAAAGCTGTCTACATAATAAGAAGATACAACACCATTTACCTTTAAAGCAATGATGTCACTAACAGAGAGGGAGTGTCCCTTAAAATCAGCAGGGTGGTTTATATTAAACTGTTCATAGAGCTTGTTAAGGGTATGGTTTTGATTTCCGTTAAAATCGGTTAGGGGAGCAGTGTAGATAAGCTCATAATTATCATGGTCTACTGAAAGTCCAACATCTTGCAGTCGATTCAATCCTTCAAAGCGATAATCCCGGAGTTTCTCTCCATTTTTAAGCTGATAAATGGCAAAGGAGTTATTAGAAGTTTCCAAAAACCTCTGTTCAAGTTCTGATACAGAAGATTTTTCCTTGCCTTTTATTGCCTCATAGTCCTGTAAGGCAATCCAATCTGTACGCTGAATTCCAAATATTCCACTATGATTATCAATATCCTTACGGTCAAATGCCATTGCCTCAGTATCATCCTCATAAAGTAGGTACACCGTCAAATCCTGCTCAAACAGTTCTGCGGCACGTTCCCTTGATAGTGGGAGCATCTCATCATCTAAATATCCGTAGGAGTTTCGGTCTGTAATACTTATATCGGGGTGGTCAGGCAAAGGGTAGGCATGTTCTTGTATTGGTATATTAAAGTCAATGCTTTGTCCCTTTGTAGCCTTTGTAAAATCATAATTAGTTTCCTCATTCAGCACTGATGAAGTAATATTGTAAACCTCTGTAGCTTCCAGTACACCTTTAGCTTTAAAAGAATAGAGTTCCTGCTGATTGATACCATTAATAATTAAATGGTCTAAAACTCGAATACCCAGTAGATTACCAGTCTCTCTAAGGCGTTCTGTAATGCTAATATCTTCTTTACTGGGATTTAAATCGCCTGATGGGTGATTATGACAGAGAATCACGGAGTTGGCTTTATTGATAATGGCATTCCTAAAAACTTCTCTAGGGTGTACGATAGAACTGTTAATAGTTCCAACGGACACGACTTCATGGTCAATGACACGGTTCTTGGTATTGAGAAAGGCTACAACAAATGCCTCTTTATCATATATTTTATCCATCACCGAATGAAAAAAAGCAGATGCAGCTTCTGGTGAATTAATTATAGGGTTTCGGGTATTGATACCACTGCTCATTCTGTACAAATCGAGAAAGGCTTGGTGTTTTTCCCGTTGAACTGGGGTAGCAAGGAGCTGTGTGGCATTGTCCACTAATGCATTTAATCCCTTTCTCTGGGCATATTCTATAGCATCATCTTCTTTCACGCCAATAATTCTTGAAAAGGCTTGAATATAGCGAAGTTCATCAATAGTTGCCATCTTCATCCACCTCCTGTCTATCCGCTAAATCCATGAGCAGGAACAAATCCTTTAGCTTTTCAGCATCCTCTTCTTTTGTGATATATTCTTTGGGATTTTCACGTAGTTTTAATATATCCTCGGTATTCACTTCAATGTCTAAAAGGGTCTTAATCAAATTTTTAATACTCATAATTTTACCTTCCTTTCATCGCTCTATATCCGACTTTTTATGTGCAGGATTAGAGATTTTCCCCACCTGCTCCTTGGTTTTTCCTAACTGCTTCATAACAGAGGGCTTCTCCTTTTCAAACGATTTAAAAACAGCTTGGGGAGATACGAGGAAATTTTCATGCATATCCTCTTTTCCACAATAGTCATCAAGCCAAAGATCGTCGGATTTTATCAAGTATCCTACTTTGGTAAAATCCCCTAGTTCATCTTTTAGGATATGTTCGCCAAAGGCTTTCGGGTCAATGCATGTTTTCCATTCTTCGGGCATCTGCACCATACCTGATTTGTAAAGATAATAGTTGCCTAAGTCCTCTGCGTTTTTCACACCTTCAATCAGCACATAATAATCCACGTTGGAAGCAAAATTGATAAATGACCTGACATCTTTGAAAGGAGAAGTTTCTGCAATAGCATCTAACTTGGCAAGCTCTGATGAGGGAAGTTCTGATAGACAAAGGGCAAGATAATTTAATTCATCAATATCCGTATAAACATTCAGTACATTGATAAGTCCTGCCACATTAGTTTTAAATTCATCAAAGAATATCTCTTTAAAATAAGTTCCATCTATGCCAATACGGTCATAGACTGACTTCATTTCTTCTTTGGTAACAGGAAACGACACCCATTCACCTAAATCCCGTTCTCCATCATCATAGGCTTTACTGTTCACAATAAATGCTTTGATTTCTTTACTCATTTATTTCTTGCCCCCTTTCTTCGCCGGAAACTCCATTTTAAAGTTTACATACTTACCACCTGTATCATCAAGAATGATAATAGCATCATAGGTTTTACCTGTTTTTTCAGAGTAACATCCATTTAATTTTACTTTGCCATTTTTCAAAAGTTCAGTTGCTATGGTCTTTGTCAAATTCTTTTTCTTTGCCGTAAAAAACTTATTTGCTTTCCATAGGGCAAAACCACAAGCTCTGTTTTCACAGCAAAATCCTTTCTTATTCTCTTTTACATTACTACCACAGCGAGGACATTCGCCGATAGATTCTACTTTAGCATTTGGGGTAAAAAGGGTATCTGCACCCTTAATGACTTCATAGGTTTTTACAAGGCTTTCAGTCATATTAGAAATATCCGTTAAAAAGCTTTGCGGGGAAAGTGTCCCACGCTCAATCTGTTTTAGCTGTTCCTCCCATTCGGCAGTTAACTGTGCTGATTTTATTGCTTCTGGTAAAACAGTAATAAGAGAAACACCTTTATGAGTTGGGATAAAATACTTTGTCTTTTTCTCTCCATTACGTTCGGCAAGTCCCGTTTTGATGAGCTTTTCCAAAATTCCTGCACGAGTGGCAGGAGTGCCAATACCTTTACGTTCTGCATCCTCCATTGCCTTATTTGCATTTTCCATAGCTGAAAGTAGGGTATCGTCAGTAAAATGCTTTGGCGGACTGGTTTTCCCTTCCTTAATAGTAGCCTTTGCAGTAAATACTTCGTCTTGAGCAACAGGTGGCAGGCTTGTGTCTTTTTCTTCTTGAGACTGTTCCTTTTTAGCATAAATATAAATTTTTTGTGCTGCCTTCCAACCGTCCTCAAGTATGGTTTTTCCCTTTGCGGTAAATACTGCACTGCTACATTTTGCCGTTATAAGAGTTTCTGCATAGCGGCAGTTATTCCCAACTGCACAAACTAAACGCAGAGCAATAAGGAGTAAGACTTCTCTTTCGCCAAAGGGCAGAGCATGAATATCACAATTTTTTACACTCATGGTAGTTACAATGGCATGGTGGTCAGATACCTTGCTGTTATCTATTAAATGTGCCATGTTCACAGGTGTATTATGGAGTGAAAAAATTCCTGCGGTGATTTCTACCACAGCGGGAATGCTGTCTTTCATATCTTCTGTTAAATAACGACTATCTGTACGAGGATAAGTTACCAGTTTCTTTTCATAAAGGCTTTGAACATATTCGAGGGTCTGCTCTGCGGTAAATCCAAGCTGTCTGTTTGCTTCTCTTTGCAATGTAGTAAGGTCGTAAAGTTTAGGGGGTTTTTCTAATTTTTCTTTTCGTTCCACCTTTTCAATTGTGATACTCTGACCGTCACAGGCATTAAGTAAAGTTTCTGCCTCTTGTTTGTCTTGAAGTTTTTCTCCTTGTAGGATAAAACTACCTAAATCAAGTTGTACTGTATAGAAAGGTGTTATTTCAAAGTTTGTAATATCCGCTTCACGCTCTACCATCATAGCAAGAGTAGGAGACATTACTCTGCCCACATTTAAGGTCTGACCATAGAGAACAGAAAATAGGCGGGTAGCATTAATGCCTACAATCCAATCCGCTTTGGCTCGGCAAAGTGCAGATTGGTAAAGCAATTCATAATCTGATCCATTACGAAGATTTTTAAAGCCCTCGGCAATGGCACTTTCCTCCATCGAGGAGATCCAAAGTCTTTTAACAGACTTTTTACAACATAGCTTTTCATATACCAATCGGAAGATAAGTTCTCCTTCACGTCCTGCATCGGTGGCGGCGATAATTTCTGTAACCTCGGTGCGTTTCATCAGTTCTCCAATAATATTTATTTGCTTTTCTTTACCCTTTGAAATGACATACTTCCAATTAAGCGGCAGGATAGGCAAATCCTCATACTGCCACTTAGCATACTTCTCATCGTAGCAATCGGCAGAGGCAAGCTCCACCAAATGCCCCACACACCATGTTGCAAGATAGCCGTTTCCCTCAATATATCCATCTTTTTTGACCGTAGCACCTATAATGCTTGCAATGCTTTGTGCCACGGACGGTTTTTCTGCAATGACTAATTTCATTCTTTCACGTTCCTTTCTTTAGAGCTTAGGATAGACTCTACATTAGCAGCCTGAACACTCTTCTTTTTACGCTTTTTATCATTAGGGGCGGGAGATGTTTTCTCCCGCCCGTATATAGGTTTTTGCACCATCATTTTTTCATAAACACTATCCGTAAAATAGGTCATTGAATATCCTCACTTTCTTCATTTTCATCCTCAATTTGGTATTCATACTCATCGTCATCTTCAAAATCATATTCTTCAAGTATTGTATTGCCTTTGGTATTTCCCTTATTTTTCAACACCTTGAAATAGTAAAATCCACCGCCTGCTATTCCTACAATCAGTAACATGAACAATATGCCACCTTTACCATTGCTTTTTTCTTCTGTAGGTTCAGGAGCAGGTGTAGAGGTTGTGGTCTTTCCTATGCATTTGGTAGGGTCATTTTTACAAAGAGGACAATTCGGGTCTACCTTTCCATCTTCACAAAGATCAGTACAATTACATACCTGTGGCACTTGAGACTGTTTTGGGGTTTCTCCCTCAATGAGTGCAAGCAAATCAGCCTCATCTACAAGATTTAGGAAGTAGACATTTTCCTTATCACCTGCTCGGTCGATTACTAAGTAGAAGTAGTTGCCGTTCTTGGAAACAAGGGTTACAAATTGTTTATCTTCAGCTTGTTCCTCTGAAATATCATCTACAAGGGTTAAGTTGCCATCAGGAGTGAGGGGAGTAGGGTCAGGCTTTGGTGTTTCCATTTCTTCAGGAATAATTGGGATTTCTTCTTCACCACCTCCTGCAAAGGCTGTAGCAGGGAAGATGGCAAAGCAAAGTATTACTGCAAACAAGGCAGCAAATATACGAATATTAATTTTCTTCATAGTTTGTTTCCTCCTGTTTTAAATTTAAAAAAGACGCATCGTTTTTTTCTCGATACGCCTTTAAAAATGCAGATAGCTCACTGGTATTCATTTTGGTACTACGAACAAGTTCTACAATCTCGGTATTTTCCAGTTCTGTTTTCTGTCTCTCCAATTCACGGAGTTTTTGTTGTAACTCTGCAATCTTTTCTTTGGTATTTTTGATTTCTAAAATGACTTTTTCTTTCTTCTTACTCATTAAATCCTCCTTAATTCAAACGCCCATAGGCATAAAAATGTTGTGTCCAATAGGTGCTATTTACAGAGGCATATTGTATGGGATTTCCACAGTGGATCATCATACCATTTCCCACATAGATTCCAACATGGGATACTGCACCGCTGCTTGCGTAAGTACCTGTAAAGAAGATAATATCTCCGGGTCTTGCTTCACTTGGTGGTATTATGGCACATTGATTGAAAATACCTTGTGCCGTTGTTCGGCTCATAGGATATACGCCCGATTGGTTTAATACCCAACATACAAAACCAGAACAGTCAAAGCTGGTGCTTGGAGAACTGCCACCCCATACATAGGGATATCCTAAATATTTTTCTGCCTCATTGATAAGAGCTGCAAAGTCAGGGTCGGTCAGTGCATCAGGTGGTATATCATAGTCTGTGTATTCGCCTTTATTGGGAGCATAAATATTGCCCTCAAACAAGTAAGGCTTGTTGCCCTGTGTTTCCATATACACGCCAAACATCTTGTACTGTTCATCAGTCAAATTATTTGCGGCAAGAATACTAATGTCCTTATTCTTCAGCGTAATATGGAGAATGTAATAATCATAAGGGACTTCTACAGTATAGGTATCGCTGTGGGTATTCCCGTCCTCATCTGTCCATGTATCAGTACGTGTTTCAGTTCGATAACGTACCTGTACTTCTTCATGGGTAGTAAGAGAATATTGTTGGTCAAACAAGGCTCTCAGTTCAGCCTGTACTTCAGATTTTTTATATACCTGTAACTTTGCCGTTAGGTAGGACGCAAGGGTAAAAGGGTTATGTCCGATTTCATCTAAATGATATTGATACTCGTCATAACCTGGATATTCGCTTTCTATGCTATCTATACGCTCCTGCAATGATTGCTCCAGTAGGGTATAATCTTCATCTACGGCAACAATGTCCTCGTCCTCAGAAGTATAAGAAGTTCCTACGATACTTTGAAAACCACCTTCCAGCATAATGGAGCAGGAAGAAACTGCACTTATTAAAAACATAAGGGCAACTCCAATTCCAAGAGCAATTAAAATACCCTTTTTATTTCTGACAATAAACTGTGTGATTTTTTCAGTGGCACTTGCTGTCTTGTTAACCGCTGTTTTTGTGTTCTTAGCTGTTTGATGGGCTGTCTTAGCACCTTTTCCATACCGATTTGCAAGGTACTCTTTTTTAATTGTCTGCTTTTGCTGCCACCTCGATATTGGATTGGTGCTAACTTTGGGGTTATCTCGTAAACTCTTTTTATAAAGATAATTCACCTCTGCTTTAACTGTCTGATTTTCTGCTTTGGCAAGGTGACCATAGGGTTTCAACTTATGGCTACGATAGGCACTGTGTATCCGTCTTGCTCCAAACTCTACACCTTGTTCCGTCTTATGAGCTGCCTCCACGCCCACATTATCCTGTTCACCCTCACGGATCTCCTTATGAATTTTATTAAGCAACTCCCTTTGGGGAATGGTCTTAACAGCACGGGATAATTTAGAGGGTGGCTTAGGTTTATCTGCTTCCTCAAAGTACAAACGCACCTTTGCTTTGCCTGTATCGGCATCAAAAGTGCGTTCTTTTCTAATATATTTTTCCTTTGGTATCTTCTCCTGTGCCTTTTCTAATTTGTCAGCTGCTTTTTCTGCTTTCTTTAAAGGATTTTCAAGTTCAGAGTCGGCACGTTCTTCCTCAGTAAAGGTAAGCCTTGATACTTTACCAGCAGGACGGAATGACTTTTTATCCATAGGGCACCTCCTTCTACCTATACATCAATTTTATCTTTTATTTATAGGCGTAAAAAAACGCCACATAACAGTAATGTTAGTGACGTAAAAATATGTTTGCTTCTATACTTCATCCCACAAATCTAACGCTTCTTGCTCTGATAATTCTTGTTTTAAATCATCAATTTTTTCTACAAAATCATGTAACTGCTCTAATTCTTTTGAATATTGCTTAATTAACTCTTCTAAATCTTTTGAGAGTGATAGAGCATAAGCATATGTCATTTTATTATTGGAAATTATTCTCCATTCATTGCCTGATTGACCACTTGCTTTAGCATATTTATATTCAACAAGAATACGTCCAGCTTCACCTAAAACAGTTCTTATTCCTAATTGTATATTTTCACCTGCTTTTTTACTGTTATTATAACGCTGACCAAACTTGTCTCCACCTGGGACAATATTATAATTAACATGTAACCACAATTTATCATCCTCAAAAGTCTTATCTACAATTTCATCACTAATTGCTAATAGCTCAGTTAATCTTTTTTTCATTTCAGATAAAGTTTCTTTGCCAAGTTCCTTTGTGTGGTCTGGATTATTTTTTACTGCACTTTCTACTTTCTTTTTTAGCTGTTCATTAACATACGGCTTTGTTTTTTCTACTATTTTTTCTCTAATATCATTTAAAGTCTTGATTTTGTTTTTCTCATTATTCTCGTTTATTTCAATTTCTTGTTTTATTTCCTTTACTCCCATAAAATTTACCTCCCAAATGATTTACTATATTATACCATATCTTTTAAGAACTTGTAACTATTTCATTTGGCTTAGTGGTCATGATACGGTAAAGCTCCGTATCTTTCGGAAATTTATCGGTAAAGGGTAAAATCACATTGCCGTAAAATAATAATCCTTCGCCCTCGCCTGATTGGGTCACATAGGAAAGCTGATGCGGGGAGATATTAAGCTGCTTTGCTAAGATTTGTCTATCTCCTGATGCTTGGTTAAGCATATAGATGAAATCAGAGTTTTCAAAGATATTCTCCACTTCACGAGAGGATAGCAGGTCTTTGACATTTTGGGTAATGCCTGTAGGAATTCCTCCCCATTTCCTAAACCGTTTCCATATCTCTACAGAATAAGCGGCTGTTTGTTCTTCCTTCAAAAGCAAATGAAACTCATCCATATAGTAACGGGTTGCTCTTTTTTCAGCACGATTTACCGTTACCCTATTCCAAACTTGGTCTTGTACCACGAGCATCCCTAGTTTCTTTAATTGCTTACCCAGCTCCTTTATATCAAAGCAGACAAGGCGATTAGTAATATCCACATTGGTACGGTGGTTAAATAGATTAAGTGAGCCTGTTACATAGATTTCAAGAGCAGCTCTTATATGCTGTGCCTCTTTTTCCTGCTGATTTTCAAGGGCATTATATAAATCTTCCAAAATAGGCATCTTTTCTGGTACAGGGTCAGCAAGGTAATCGGCATAAATAAGACGGACGCAACGGTCTATAATACTTTTCTCTACAGGCTGTAATCCCTCCTTACCACCTACAATAAGCTCACATAGGGACAATATAAAGTCCGATTTTAAGGATAGGGGGCTTTCATCATCAGAGTAATTAAGATTAATATCCATAGGGTTTATATAATCCCCAGATGTAGGGGAAATCTTAATTACCTGCCCTCCTAATCGGTCTACAAGAGGATAATACTCTGCTTCTGGGTCACAGATTATAATATCATCGCTAGTTATGAGAAAGATATTGGTAATTTCACGCTTTGCCGAGAAAGATTTACCACTACCTGGTGTTCCTAAAATCAAGCCATTGGGATTTTTCAGCCTTTTTCGGTCTACCATAATAAGGTTGTTGCTTAGGGCATTCAAGCCGTAATACAATGATTCTCCCCTTGATTGAAAGAGTTCTTGTGTAGTAAAGGGGACGAAAATTGCTGTAGCTGAAGTAGTTAGACTTCTTTGTATGCTAATCTGATTTAGTCCAAGGGGCAGAGAGGACATAAGGCCCTGCTCTTGCTGAAAGTCTAATCTTATTAGCATACAGTTATGTTTTTGTGCAATTCCTGATGCCTGAAAAACAATATTTTCAAGCTGTTGTTTATTATCAGCGGTGTTCAATACAAGAAATGTCATAAGGAACATTCGCTCATTTCTGCTCTGTAAATCTTCAAGTAATTTTTTAGCCTCTCCGCCGTAGGTGGCAAGGTCAGAGGGGATGATATCCATATCATAACCGGAACGGACTGCCTTTTTTTGCTCCTCGATTTTCATTTTATCAAGGTCAGTAATTTTACGTTTAATAGTCTTAATCGCCTTTACTTGGTCAAGAGACTGAATGTGCATGGTAATTAAAAGATTGCTTTCCATATCAAGAAAATCAGCAAGTACCCTGTCATTGAGTTCGGGAGCCAGTATCTGTAAAAAGGAAACTGCACCATATTTATTACCTGTTTTAAAAGTTCTGCCCTCACGGAATTCAAAAGATGAGGGGGCAATAAAATCCTTAGTAGATAATCCTGATGGCACAAGCCATTTCCAATCAAAATTAAACTGCTCATTGCCATCCATTCTAATAATATTATGGCAAAGTTTTAGTCGTTCTTTTCCATCAAGGGATTCTACCGATACTCCCATTCGCTTTAGTCCATTCCATAGGTCATTTTCAATTCTCTCTAATCTGGGTTTTGCAACTCTAATGTTATCAGCCTCAATGCCAAAGGTTAGATACTTGGTTTTCGTCAAACCGTTATTTCCCTTTGCAAGCTGATTATGGAGCATATCTGCATATTCAGTACGGATACTGTCAAAATCGTCATCCTGTGGCTTGATAGCAATACTGCTCTCATAATCTTTAGCGTTGGCAGTCATATTGAGAAAGGATAATTGAAAGTAAATAGAGCTATCAAAGTAGTTTAAGAAGTCGCACCAACTTTCAAAGATAGCTGTCTTATCCTCATTTTGAGCCAGTTGATAGTTGATGTCTTGAAAACCTATGGTCTTTGTATAGAGCTGATCCGTAACTTGACAAATACCATCGGGAAACATACGCAGATAAGGAATACTGTCCTGTGCTGACTTTTCCTTTTTATTAGTATTCCTTGCCCGTAAAATAGCAGCGTTAATTTCTTTCCTATCTGCTCTTGTCAGCTTTGCGTTTGAGCGAGTTACTTTGTTTGCCTGTGACAATGTGCTTTACCTCCTTGTCCAATTGATCCTGCCGTATGAGTAGGGCATAGAAATTGTTAGTTTTGTAAGGGCGCTGTTTTGGCTTCAAGAAACGCACCTCAATATAGTGTTTTAGGATGACTTCCAGTGGCTGCCCATGCTTCTCGTATATGGCTAACATGAAAAGAGGGAGCATAGTGAAAATCATCATAAGCGTTGAGCTACTTGTACCGGTGCTATCCTTTGCGAGGAAGAACACTGGCAATCCTACTGCAAGTGCCGCAGAAAAACAGATGAGCTGTCGCTTGGTCAAATTGAGTACGACTTTTGTTTTTACGGTACTTAAATCTTTGGGTACAGATACATAAGCCATGAAAACTCCTTTCTGCTCTTAATGAGCATTAAACAGGCTTTTTGCCATTGAGCTTGTTTTAAACAGGGAAAAGCAGAGCAGTACAGTATAGCCAACACAGGTCCATACAGCCTTGATAATATCTTCATCGATGGCAATGGACTGGACGAGTACGGCATATATGCCTACGCAAACCATGATTAGAAAAGCCTGAAATCCAAGAGCGAACATGGCTCTTAAATAGTTTTGACCCATGCCGCCCCATTCTCGATTAACCATTGTGGCAAAAGGGATTGCGCCCATGGAGGTCATTAAATAGATTTCGATCATTCGACCATAGATGATGACAAAAATGCAAATAGATAGAGCGTGCATTGTGATGCCAATAAGTGTACTTTGCAACCACAGTCCCAACAGAGGGCCAAGATCCATTTCCTTGAGCCTTTCCTCCATACTGGCGATAACAGTGGTGATGTCGATGTTGGTGTCTGAAATGATTACACCTGCGGCATTTGATACAACATGCTGAGACATATCAAAAATTCCCATGATGATATTAAAGGTATTTGTAATGATCAGCACAGCCACA
>ENA-UOOK01003883-UOOK01003883.1-fermentation-metagenome-genome-assembly--contig:-NODE-3883-length-16565-cov-33.181526_pt1 | contig 16565 bp, 14 predicted proteins | sample MGYA00245777_ERZ724023 | MGnify/ENA primary metagenome ERZ724023 (study PRJEB28704, sample SAMN03018312) | fermentation metagenome | biome: anthropogenic terrestrial biome; feature: soil...
AAGATTAGAGTCTCTTTTCTTTCAGTTAGCGGCTTTAAAAAAGACTTGATAGTTCCAGGTTTAGTGGGAAGGAATCCGAAGAAGGAGAAATCAGCGGAATCAATTCCGCTGATTACTAAGGCTGATAAAGAAGCACTAGCTCCGGGTAAGACGGTGACTTTAATTCCCATCTGATAGGCAGCTTGGACTAATAAAGCCCCGGGATCAGAAATACCTGGCATTCCGGCATCAGAGCAATAGGCTAATTTGTAGTTATTCTTTTGGACCATTTCCAAAAGGGATTTAGCATTCTTTAATTCAGTCTGTGCATATAGAGAAACTAACTTCTTAGGTTTAATTTGGTATTGGGAAAGAAGAAGACCAGTATTTCTCGTGTCTTCGCAGGCAATGATATCAGCTTCTTTTAAGTACTCTAAAGCTCTTAAGGTAATATCTTTAGTATTGCCAATAGGGGTCGTTACTAAAGCTACTAATGGGCCTTTATCATCAAGACTAGGACTATTTCTTATCATCGTCTTTCTTAACACCTTTGACTGATAGGACGGACTTATCAGCTATCTGACTGACCGGTATGAAACCTGATTCTTTCTTAACAGTATTAGTAGGACGAGAAGAATGATAGTTATTAGATCCTCTATTATTCTGATAAGAGGAATTGCTGTTATTGTTATGATGGTAGTTATTATTGGAATGACTGTAGCTATTGTTGTTGTTTCTGTTGTTGTTATTGTTATTAGAATGATGGCTGTTGTTTCTATTATTGTCGTAACCATTGCTTCTAGCTACATGGCTATGAATCTCTTCCTGATGTTTAGCTTCACTCTGCTTAATCTGAGCAATACGGTTATTGGTATCACCAATACCCTTTCCGGATAAATCGACACCGGAATTGATATCTTTAGGAGCAACTACTGTAGTCGGATTAGTCTTAGATAGACCCTTCTTGACTCTTTCATATTCGTCTTTTGTGAAGTTTTCATAGCTATCGCCATTATAGGTAGTAATAGTATCAGTCAAGATGTTTAAGCTAGTGACTTCATAGTTTGCACCTTTATAGGTGAACTTTTCACCCATCTTAGGATATAAAGGCCTAATAGCAGCATAGGCTTTATCTTCAAACTTTAAACAGCACATTAGTTTTCCACATTGGCCGGATAACTTAGGAATGTTGATAGCTAATAACTGGTTTTTAGCCATAGAAATAGAGATACCATCAAAGGCATTTAAGAAAGTAGTGCAGCAAAGAGGCAATCCACAGGGACCAATGCCACCAACCAAACGGGCATGGTCACGAGGACCAATCTGTCTTAATTCAATCTTGAGATGGAAGAAAGAGTTTAAGGTTCTGACTAATTCTCTAAAGTCGACTCTTCCTTCAGAGGCAAAAGTAATTAAGACTTTGTCTTCATTGATATCGAGATAAGATCTCATGACTTTCATGTTGAGCTTGATCTTATCAGCTTCTCTTTGAGTGACATCGCTGATTTCTTTTTCACGGCCTTTAGCTTCTTCCTCGAATGACTGATCCTGAAAAGTTGCTATTCTGTCAATATAGGGAAAATCCTGATTAAAATCAGGCTTTTTAGCTTCTTCTTCAGTGGCTCTTCTGATTTTTGCTACTTTACCTAAATAAGTGCCATGAGCAGTAGTTACGACTACTAAGGTGCCGATATCGACATCTTTTGCGGTCTGATAATAATGCATGCCGGCAAATTCGAAAGGTACTCCGATAAGATTAATCATGGTTTGCTATCCTTTACTCCAAAGCGGTGATGAGCTCAGCTGAGATTAAGGTAGGACTTAAATTGAGCTGCTTCATAGCTAAGGCTTTCTTTATGACTGCTTCCCCTCTTTCAATATTGGCTTTCTTTTTAATTAAAGGCCTGATTATCTCTTTAAAGGGGTTTATATCACTGATATCATTCACTAAGATGCTTGCAAAGACGTTATCAATAGTTAGATACAACCAATTATAACACTTCGAATCTTTTATCAGGCTGTTTTGACGTAAAAGAGTAAAAGAAGCCGCTCTAAAGCTTGTAGCTAAATCATTTAGGAAGGCTTCAGCACTTTGATACCCAACTATAAAAGAGTCATCCTCAAGAAGAACTCTTTTTACTTCCTCAACATCAGAGAAAAGTCTTGAAAGGATATAGGCTTCCCCCTCTGAAAGATTTCGAGGCTTCTTGCTATCAGCTGTCTCAAAAGGAACAGCAAGCAAAGACTTATAGAAGCCATCTGGATCTATAGGATCAATTCTAACTTCAATACTTCTTGATCTGATAGTAGGTAAGACTTTCATTAAGTTATTAGTAGTCAAGAAAGCAATCTGGCCTTCTTTTGGTTCCTCTAAGAACTTTAATAAAGCATTAGAAGCTTTATCGGTGATATTCTCAATCTGATGAATCACATAAACTAACTTATGATTCTTCTCTAAAGCCGAAAGAGAGAACTTACTTTCTAAGTCTTTGACATCCTCTTTCTGGATTGTCTCTAAACTTCCATCAATGAAGATGAAATCAGGTCTGACTCCTTCATTGAATCTTTTACAGCTAGGACAGTCATCACAGGCTAGATAGTCTTTCTCACAGTTGATGGACTTAGCTAAAAAGAAAGCTGTCTCTTTTAAAGGAGCATTTCTAGGACCATAAAGAAGATAGGCATTAGCAAGCCTATTGTTCTTCTTGGAGTTAGAAAAAAGCTGAGCTACTTTGCTTTCATGTTCAACTAAGGTCTTTTTATCCATCCGACTTACTTAATGATCTCCATGATCTTATCAACAATCTCTTTAGTCTCTTCATCGGGGGTCTTTTTAGCATCAATGATAACAAATCTCTTAGGATCATCTTTAATGATGATCTTATAGCCTTCATAGACTTTCTGATGGAAAGCTAGCTTTTCTTTATCTAATCTATCTGATTCTCGGCTTCTAGAAGCAATTCTCTTTAAGCCTTCTTCAGGAGTAAGATCCAAAAAGAAAGTCACATCAGGCATTAGGCCGTTGATTGCAAAAGCATTGATAGACATGACTTCTTTGATACCGATTCCTCGAGCATAGCCTTGGTAGGCTAAAGAAGAATCAATATAGCGATCAGAAAGAACTAATTTACCTTTTTCTAAAGCTGGTAAGACAACATCAGTAAGATGCTGTCTTCTACTAGCTGCATATAGCAAAGCCTCAGTTCTTGAATCTTCTTCGATATTCTTCTTATCGAGAATGATATTCCTAATTTGTTCAGCGATTTTTGAGCCACCAGGTTCTCTAGTTAAAAGAAAATCAATATTTCTTTTGCTGAGTTCCTCACTGACTAACTTTAAGACTGTGGTTTTACCACAGCCATCACAGCCTTCAAATGTTATAAATTTACTCATTATTTGTTACTCTCCTTACTGTAGCTAGTCCTACCCTTGATAGATTGAGCAATTGTCATATTATCGAGATACTCTAAGTTAGTGCCAACTGGTATTCCGTAAGCTAGGCGAGTTACTTTGACTTCAGGGTTATTCTTAAAGATATTAACAATATAAAGACAAGTCGTCTCACCTTCTAAGTCAGTCGGAAGAGCTAGGATTATTTCCTTTACTCCATCGATTTTGACTCTTTCTTTAAGAAGCGGAATCCCGATTTCATCGGGAGTCCTATTCTTCAAAGGCGAAAGAGTACCCTTTAAAGAGAAGTAAAGCCCGTTATAGCCTTTGGTTTTCTCAATTGAAAGGATATCTTTGCTGTCAGAGACGATCATTAATTCACTCTTATCTCTTTTCGTATCAGAGCAGATAGGACAGACATCATTAAAGAAAGTCCCGCATTTTGGGCATTTCTTTACTTTAGTATTGCAGTCAGTAAAGGCTTCTATGAAGCTAGTTCTATCAGCTTCACTTAACTCCAAAGTCGCATAGGCAAGCCTTTCAGCTGTCTTATAGCCAACTCCTGGTAGCTTCTTATAGCAGGCGATTAGATCCTGAATAGTTTTAATTGGTTCCATTATTTATTTGAACTGATCATTAAGGGCACTCTTTTGAATCTGATCAACATCGCTTTGAAGCTCTTGCTTTAAGCCATCCTGATCAGCCTGAATTGAACGGTAAAGATTACCGTAGCAAGTCAAGAAAGCTTTCTCAATCTGGCCTTTTCCAGCTGTCTCGTAGAAAGCCTGCTCAATCCTGACATCGATAACTTCAAAGCTGCCTTTCATCCTGATAGAGACGCCAAAGTATTTGCCTTGGTATTCTTTATTCTGAAGAGAAGTTAACTTATCTTGATAGTCCTTAGCCTTGCTTTGTAGAAGAGCAAAGCTTTCAGCTTGTCTGGCCTTCTTGATATTCTCGTCATCGTTCTCATTCATATTAGTAGTCTCCTTTATTTCTTTCCGTTTACTAAGTCATCGAAGAAAGCGGTGGAGGCAGAGAGGGTCTTATTCTCACCAAAATCAATCTTGGGTTGATGGCTTTCAGGCTTATTGCCTTTCTTGAAGTCGACTAAGGCATCCATGAATTCTCTCTCTTCAATAGGTAGAATATGATATTCCTTTCCAAAGGCATCTTTAGCGATTGCTTTAAGAGTTGGTTGGACTGACTTCTTGTTGATCTTAACTACTTCAGCCATATACTTACTAGTCACTAAGATGATATCATCAGCGACTAAACGAGCTTTCATTCCATATAAAGCCCTGGCTTCATAGTCTTTATCGGAAGCAAAGGAAGCTGTCAGGCTTTCCCATTTATGGGCAACATCGATTCTTTCAGTCTTAGAAGCTCTATCCATTAGATTGATGAGTTCATCCTGATTGTATCCTAAGGTATCATCAGTAATAGGTTTCTTAACTTCTTCAGTCTTCTTAGCTTCGGAAGTAATGATGACAGGCTGACTGGCTAAGACTTTTTCATCTTTGACTAAAGGCTTAACCTCATTAGTGGAAGTAGGTTTAGTAGTAGGAACAGCAGTAGCAGGAACTGAGGAAGCCGGAGTAGAAACAGTTACTGGAGTTTGCTGGATGATTACTCTTTCTTCATTCATTAAAGAAAGTAAAGATAGCTCTAGATGAGAAAGCAAGTCTTCAGAGGTTTTATAGTCTCTTCTAGCTTCAATTAAGGATTTGATGTTGGTTTCTAGCTTTAAAGAAGGAATATCAAGAGAACTAGCTTCTTCTTCATTGAGCTTTTCTAATAAGGAAGCATCCCTAGTGGTTTTATAGACGATCAAGTCTTTATAGATACTGATGAGATCATCATGGAATCTCACAATATCCATGCCTTTCTCATACTTGTCTTTAACGGTTCTTAAGACTTCATCAGCTTTCTTCTCATTGATGGAATTAACTAAAGCCAATTCATCTTTTTTAGATAATAAGCCAAAGAGAGTATCAACATCATTAGCAGTAACCTTAGTTCCTGAATAGGAAACTAACTGATCTAATAGAGAAAGGGAATCTCTGACTCCGCCATCAGCCAAAGAAGCAATCAGCTTTAAGGCTTCTTCCTCATATTGGACATGCTCAGAGTCCAAGACTCTTTTCATATTACTTATTAAGTCTTCGTCTTTAACTTTAGAAAAGTCAAAACGCTGAACACGGCTAAGAATTGTCGGAATGATTTTCTGAGGCTCCGTGGTAGCTAAGATAAAGACCACAAATGAAGGCGGCTCTTCCAAAGTCTTTAATAAGGCATTAAAGGCTGAAAGAGACATATTATGGACCTCATCGATGATATAGACTTTATATCTAGACATGATGGGCTGATAAGAGACATTCTCAATAAGCTGTCTTACAGAATCAACTGTAGAGTTAGAGGCAGCATCAATTTCAATAACATCCGGATGCTCACCTTTCTGAATAGCTAAACAGGATTCACATTGGTTGCACTGATGTCCTAAGCCTTCTTTGCAGTCTAAGGCTTTAGCAAAAAGACGGGCCATTGTGGTCTTTCCGGTGCCTCTGGGGCCACAGAAAAGATAGGCATGAGCAATTTTGCCTTCTTTGATGGCATTCTTAAGAGTATCGACGATTGCCTTCTGTCCTACTACCTCATCAAAGGTCTGAGGACGATACTTGTTGTAAAACGCTTGATAAGCCACTTGATTGCCTCGCTTTTCTCTAAGATATTATACAACAGAAAGGTTAAAATCCTTTACTTGAGAAAGAATACTTTTACTAATCCTTTAATAAATAGCTAAAAACCTCTCTATATCTTATAATTAACCTGTATGAAAGAGAAAATCAAAAGCTTTCTTAACCATCTATTTAGAGTAGATATTTTCAATAGAATCATAGTTTCTATTTCTATTGCCCTCTTTTTAGTTTGGCCTAGCTATATTCTTTATTACATCACTGATTACACTAGCAACAATGCCGTTGTTCTTCCTTGTGTTATCTTGATAGCTGAAATAATCGGAAATGGCTTAATGACCTTATATCGACCAGTAAGATTATCCTGGTTCTATTTCTTTGAGACTTTGTTCTTATTATGTCTTTATTCTAACAAGTTCATCTTTGTCGATGCTATTGATACAACGGGAATCAATACCATAGCTATCTTTGTTTCTGAAGTAGTTTTCTGCTCTTTAGGCTGCTTATTAAATATTGCCTTCTTTATTCGTTATCTTAGAAAAAAGCGTAGATATGCCAGCGAATTCAAAGAAGACACTAATGCTGACTCTTTTTATGACTTCCTTAACGGCGCTGAAACCAACAAAAAGATTGAAAGCCATATTGAAAACATTCCGGGCGAAAAAGAAAGCTCCTTTATGAAATGGGCTAAGAAAGTAAAGCTATCAAGACTATCGAGAGTTTTAACTTATCTTGTCTATATTATTATGGCTATCATCTATTTAGCAAAAGTAGGCTCATCTTCGTTGATTCTTAATTCACCAATATATTTTACTTTAGTCTCAGGCTTGATTATTCTTCCAATAGCCTTAGTTTCTTCCATAATGTTTCCTCGAGACTTCAAATATGTTTTCTATTTTAACTGTGCCCTATTTGAAGTAGCTACCTTATTCTTAGCCAACAGTTCTCATGTACCACCTATAATCTGCATCTTGGCTTTGACAGTTTTAGGAATATCTTTATTGATTACTACAATCACCGAAGGAAGATCATGGACAGGGGCTCCTACCGATTAAGAAGATTTCTTAACAATCAGATAACGGTTCTTACCTTCTAAGTCTTTAAAGAAACTTACTTCATATTCTTCTTTACAGATTTGCTTAAATAGTTCTTGAGTTTTAATAGCGTTAGTAGCTTCTAATTCAAAGAAAGCTACTCCCTTTTTATTTAGATGCTTATCTAGATTAGAAAAGATTTCTCGATAGGAATCAAGACCATCTTTCCCACTATATAAAGCAATCTCAGGTTCAAAAGGAGCACAAACATCTTTGCTGGTTTCCTCAATGTATGGAGGATTAGAAATAATGAAATCAAAGGTATCATTAATCTGTGAAAAGAAATCTGACTTTCTAAGTTCTATCTCTAAATGGTTGTAGCTGCTATTCTTCCTAGCTACTTCTAAAGCCTTAGAAGAAATATCAGTAGCCAGAATGTCAGCTAAAGGGAAAAGCTTCTTGATGCTTAAGGCAATAAAACCTGAGCCAGTACAGAGATCCAAGACTTTCTTATTATTAAGATCATACTTGTTTGCTAGATATTCGTAGATGAATTCTTCAGTCTCCATTCTTGGTATTAAGACATCTTCATTGAGGAAGAACCTGATATCTTTAATATCTGCATAGCCGACTAAGTAAACGGCAGGATAACCTTTCTTTAATAGACTTAAAACTCGATAGGCTTCTTTATCGGGGATAGTTTTACTTTCCCCGATTAAGCCTAAAGAGTCAAAGGGTATTTGATAGTAGCCATCAAAGATAGTCTTGATGTCTGCTAAAGGAATCTGATTCTGATAGTAGAGAGTAAAAACGTTATTGGCTCTCATTAATTACTAATTGGCTTTGGAACTAGCCATCTCTTCTAATTTTTTAGTCTCTTCTAAGAGGAGATCCTTCTGGTTAGCTTCAATTAAGGCAGCAATTAAATCATCTAAGTCGCCATCCATGACTTTAGGAAGGTTTAAACTTGACCAGCCGATACGATGATCAGTGACACGGTTCTGAGGATAGTTGTAGGTTCTGATTCTTTCGTTTCTTTCACCGGTTCCTAGCTTCAGTCTTCTTTCACCGCCGACCTTTTCTTCAACTTCAGCATCATGCTGAGCCTGAAGTTTAGCTTTGAGCATTTCCATACAGGTTTCCTTATTGGCTAGCTGATCTCTTTCAATCTGACATGAGACCACAATGCCTGAAGGAATATGGGTGACTCTGACGGCACTTTCAGTCTTGTTGACGTTCTGTCCGCCAGCACCAGAAGAATGATAGGTATCAATCTGTAAATCAGCAGGGTTAATGACAATATCGACATGTTTAACTTCCGGCATGACAAGTACTGTAGCAGTAGATGTCTGAATTCTTCCGTTAGCTTCAGTAACCGGGACTCTTTGAACTCGATGAGCTCCACTTTCAAACTTTAGGCGAGAGTAGACACCTTTTCCTTTAATCTTAAAGGAAATTAAAGAATAGCCACCTAAAGGAGTAGGAGAAGAATCCATTACCTGAATCTTCCAACCTTTTTTATCAGCATAATGAGAATACATACGGAATAAGTCTCCAGCAAAGATGTTAGCTTCATCTCCGCCAGCGGCTCCTCTGATTTCCATGATGACGTTCTTATCATCATTGATATCTTTAGGAAGAAGAGCTAACTGAATAGCACTTCTCTTTTCTTCTATCTTCTTAGTTAAGTCATCGAATTCACTCTTACCTAAGGATTTCATATCCGGGTCAGAGTCTTTCATCATCTCTTCAGCTTCATTCTTATCGTTACTCATCTTGACTAAGTCATCATACATAGCAACTGGCTCATCTAAAGAGGCTCTCTCTTTAGAAAGAGCGGTCATTGTAGCAATATCAGCTGTACCTTCACTTAAGATCTTATCAATATCAGTAAGACGGGTTTTCATCGCCTTAAGTCTTTCAATCATGTAATCCATAGTTAGTTTTCTCCTTTAATTAATTAGATTTTTAGACAGCAAAAAAGTAAGCCCTGCTAGAGAAAACTAAGGACAAAACAGCAATTGATAGTTAAAAATGAGTTATTCTGTTTCTTCATACTGATAGATTTTAGCATAATACCATTAATCTTATATAGAACTTCAAAGAAAGAAACTACTTCTTTCTGATTTCCTTAAAGCACTGATTCATTAAACTATTGAATCTTTCATCTTGGATTCTATTTACTTTTAAGACATCATCCACAAAGACATGATAGTGAGATAAAGCACCTTTATCGGGATCATCCTGAACATAGTAGAGTTCTTTAACTCCAGCTTTTAAGATAGCCCCCATACACATAAGACAGGGTTCTAAAGAGACGACCATAATACTATCTTTTAAATACTTAGACTTGTTGGCAGATAAAGCCTTATTAAGGCAGTTTATCTCAGCATGAGAAAAAGGATTACTTTCTCTTTCTACATGATTAATGGAAAAGAAAGATTCTTTTCCATTAACTAGGCAACAGGAAACTGGTATCTCTTTAATGGAAGAGGCATAGGAAGAGATAGTGTACATCTTATCTAAGATTTTTTTAAGTTCTTCTTTAGTCATGCTTTTTAAATAAAAAAGCCACCGCACACTGAACTCAATCTTATGGCTGCTGCCTTCCGGCCCTGACCAGGTTCGACGAGAACAGTCGCGATGGTGGTTATATTGTATTATCAAAGATTTATTTTTTCAATGCTAATCAGGTATTTGTCTTCTTATTGAGGAACAAAAGGAATGACTAAATAGAAGAAAATTATGATTAGAAAGAAGTAAAAGAACTTTTAAAAAAGTAACCTACATTTCAAGTCGTGCTAGCAGGTTACTTTAATGACATCAAGACTTCATATCCATTCATTAGGAACTGATGGATGAATTCATTATTGGTTTTTAGAGGACAATTATTAAGACAGTCTGAGATGATGCTGTCTGTTAGTAAGGGGAAAGACATATCTGAATAGTACCGCTTAGCTGTTTTATTTTTCTTTAATAGTTCCTTAAAGAAAGAAATTAATCCATCCTTTTTTCGGTCTTTGTTTGGAAATCCATTTGAAATTAAGGCAATGTTATTATCAAAATTAGGAGCTAATGATTCAATTTTTCCAGTCTCTTTATTTCTCATTAATCCATAATTCTCATTGTGTCTATCCTGATTAAAAACTAGACTATCAAACCAAATTAATTTTAGATAGTCTTTAGCAATATCTTCTGAGATATTATCTAAAACATTAAAGACATCATTGTAGTCTTCATTTTCATCCATTAATGAACTCATTGGTTCAAAATTTTCTTTATCAGCAAAATTCTTAGTTTTTATATATGATCCATCTAGTTCATAGATTGCCATATTAAAACCAAGAGTCTTACCTAGTAGATATATGAAGATTTCAGAGAATCTTTGATTTTCGTTTTCATTCTTGTACATCCACCAAGAGCCATTGATTAATTTCCAGCACTTCTCATAGCTGCCGATGTTAGTTAATTCTGGTGAAAGGATTCTTCTTGCTTTAAGATTAGAAAAATTACCAGTTAAAGCTAAATCTGAAAAATAATCGTTATTAAAGAGAATATCGCTATATTTCAAAGAAGAAAACTTAGCTTTAAACCAATAATTATCGGTGATAGTAGCACCATGTGCTTCTAAAGAAGTATTGAGATCAGAAGTATTTCTGATTCCTAGGGCTTTTTTAAGAAGCCTAGAATTAGCTCGGTGTGAATCGATAGCTCTTCTTTCTAACCAAGTCCTGACATCATTGGTTCTTACAATATATAGAGGTGCAAATTCTTTATTGATGAAAGTAATCTTGCCATTCTCAAAGGTGGCAACCTTTTTATTACCAGCCATGACACTGCCAGTTAAGCTTAGATGGTTCTTTGATAATTCAGGTGCAGGAGTAAGTATAGAAATATATTGTCTAATCTTTTCTTCTAATTCTTTGAACTTTTTAATTTGCTCTTGATATAAAGGAACATCTTTAGCAGGTATGTATTTTGATTTAATCTTATTATCTTCACGCCACTGCAAATAATATCGTTTCTTCTTATTGATTGTTTTAATGGAAATATATCCTTTGGGGTATTTTTCTATTTCTTTTTCATAATCATTTAATGACTTCATATAGAAATTATAGAATATTGTAACCTACATTTCAAGTCGTGCTAGTAGGTTACTGTAGTGAATCAGATGCTAAAAAATAATATTTAAAAAATTCTAACATCAGGATAATTCTTTGATTTGTTTCTGTATTGATGTTTTAAATAGATGTTTATTTGCTAAGAGCAAAAGCAGTACTTCAACAGCAAAAGAAATTATAACGATAAGGTAAAGATACCAAGCAGTATTTAGAAAACTTATTTTATTAGTGAATAAAAGAATTGAATTAAATTTCTGATTTAGAAAAATACAGAATATTGATGATAATAAGGCAAAAGCTATAAGCTGGAAACCAGCTCCAAATAATATGTATTTCTTAAAATAGCGAGATAAACTCTTTCTGTTACCATTGATGGCTCTATATAAAACAACCTTACCTTTTAAAACTGAATAGAAGGTTATAGTAAAAGCAAGACTAGCTATAAAAGATAAAACCAATAAAAGATAACTGGTTTTTGTATATTTTGGCCCTGATTCTATTAGGCTTAAATATGGATAAGTTTCATTATCATTAACTAAATAAGGATTTTGGCTGAAAATATCTTGGATTTTTAAATTGGAAGATTGCATAAATGCCTTGGCTTTTTCTTTTTCTTTTTCAGTTGACAAAAAGGCCATTTGCTCTGTGCTATTATCGGAGTAAGAGAAAGCAGTTGAACAGCCATAATCTAGAATAGAGAAGGTTTTAAGAGGATCTGTGAAATAGTTATTCAAATATTCTTTTTTCTTGGTTTCATTAGAAATGATAGAAGAAAGATAGGTTTTAGCAGTTGTATTTGAGCTTTCAATATCATCATATACACCTATTATTTGATATTGCTTTTCAGTAGAGTAAATATGGTAATTCCAACAAATACTTAAAGTCGATAAGGAGAATTCATTATCGCTAATGTCATATACAGATAGCAAACGTTGATATCTTGATTTTGGAATCATTATTTCACTATTGGTCGCTGGAGTTCTTCCAATTACCGGAGGAGGAAATAAAGATAAATCATCGTCCTTGTTTAGGTAAACGGTAGAAAGAATAGTATCAGATTTGTCATTTCCGCTGACTAAATTATGATTATCAAAATCCAAATAAAATCTATCATTGCTATCAGGAAGAAACCCTGTTCCTAATGATGAGTCATTTATTAAGTATGGATAATTGTTAAAAAGATAATCGAGATTAAAAGATGAATCTGAAGCACATTTAGAATAGGTTGTGAATAAAAGTGAAAAAGAAGAAATTAAAGCAAAGAACAGCGATAGAAAAGGAACAAAAATAGAAGCTAGCGTCTTAGAGAAGGTTTTATTTACAAGTCTTTCATCTTTATTCTTATAAATGGTATCTTCGCTTTCATCATTTGATTTATTGATATCAAAGTTGGTAATTATATTCTTATCTTTAATTGTGATAGTTTTACAATTACTGAAGAATTGAATATCTTCTTTCTTATGTGTAGCTAAAAGAACGATGGCTTTTTTTGAATATTCTTTTAATAAATCGTCTATTTTATTGGAACTTTCAATATCCAATCCTGCTGTGATTTCATCAGCTAAAACTATTGTTGGGTCTTTGAGCAAAGCCCTGACTAAGCAGACTCGCGCTTTTTCACCTTCACTAAGAGATTTGATTTCTTCATTGGCAAGATTTTCAATGCCTAATGAATTTAATAATGATATAGCTTTTTCTTTATTTTTAGATTGATATGGTAAAAGAATATTTTGAATAACTGAATATTCTTCAAATAGTATGGAGGACTGGTTTAGATAAACAATTGAATTATCAGAAAAGTTAATCTTTTCTTTTTCTGTCATCTTTCTAGAAGAATAAGATAGTTGTCCTTGAAAGTCTTCATCTAATCCGCCAATTATTTGAAGAAGAGTTGATTTGCCGCATCCATTAGGTCCTAATAATAAAACCATCCCTTTATTAGGAAGAGACAAAGAAGCATTTTGAAAAATTACTTTATCAGTAAATGACTTATTAATATTGGTTAATTCAATCATTCTTTTTACTCCTAAAAGCAATCAGCAAACTGTAAATTGCAACAATCACTAGAATTAAGAGAAACCAGAAGGAGAATGAAGAACAGGTATAAGTAGCCGTATTAAAAGATGAGTAATATTTGGAAATGAAAGAACTGTTTATTATTTGGTCCATACTTTGAAGGCTTCCAGTTGGTAATGATTCATTCAGATAAATATAATCAGCCCATTTTAGCCCTGGAAGATAAACTAATAAGCCTATGGTTATTTGGAGTAGGAAATATCCAATTGAAAAAGGACAAAAGATTCTAAACACCGATAACTGATTGCTTTTTTTAAGAAGATCTTTGATTTCTTTTGATACTTTCTTTTCACTTTGAGGTTGTAAGATAATAAATATTATTGAAAGAATAAAGCAAAAAGTAAAAGCTATTCCCAGCATAAGAAAATATGTTCTTCTTTGAACATCTTTACCCTGACTGATAGGAGTATAAGGAACAAAGAAGTTATCAGAATCTAACAATTTTTCTTTATTGAAGAAAACCAAATTATAGGTAATGGTGTTAGTATTTGTTAAGAATAGGTAGTTTAGAAGTAAACCTTTTGAAATATGATATTGCCCATCATCAGAGGCAATGGTATCAAATCCATAATCATTATCGAGATATAGTGAATCAAAATAAGAGATTCTTTTAATTTTACTATCAATAACTTTTAGATAGCAACTATCATTGTCATCTAGGATAAAAGAAACAGCACTATCATCTTTGTTATCAGTGCTTTTTAATGAAAGATAATAAGTACCGGATATATTAGTTCCTATAAAATTAAGCCACGATAATTCAGAGCTTAAGGGATGATTTGTAGAATCTTGAAGAGCATTTAGTCCACCATAAGTTAATAATTCATTTACCGCCGAAGAAGAAATAAAAAAGAGGTTTGTATTAGAATCTTGGTAAGCATCCTGAAGGACTGGTGGTAAATTCTTTATCTCACTTTCATATTCTTCTTTATCAGAAATAGTATATGGTAAACAATCAACAATACTGTTGGTGTTATCAAATACAGAAATACCATCGCTAGTTTTATTTAAAGGAAGATTACTAAAAGATTTAATTCCTACTATTTCTTTTTTGACTTCAGGTACGGATACAAAAAGAAGACTTTTATCATTTGATGATAAGCAAATTTGATAAGAGCTATCTTTATCATTGATTTTTTGGAGCAGAGCAAAATTAGAGAAAGGATAAAAAGTTGGGTAACAAGCGACTTTTTCATAGGACTCGGAATTAATGATCCCAGAATATTTAATATCCTTATTACCTAAGGGCATGAAAGCTAAAGCTAAAGAAAAGAAAACAACAGAAAAGATACTAAAAATAGCACGAAGAGAATAGAAAAGCCTGCTAGAATTCCAAAGACCTTTTAAAAGTATTCTTTTATTGATTTTAGATTTCTTTAATGATTTTTCTTTGACTTTATTAGGATTAGATTCTAATTTTTGTGTCTTACTGCTTAAATCAATAACATTGGTATTAGGAAGATTTAGGAGACCTTCCTGATTATTGGTTATAATGATTCCTTTGGTTTTACTTTCATTATTTAACCAATCAATAAGATTATTAACACTACTAATATCAAGACTTTTAAAAGGCTCATCCAAAATATAGAAAGATACGTCTTTAAATAAGACAAATATTAGCTCGGCTTTTTTGAATTCACCACCACTAAGAAAACAAACTTTTTTAGTAAACGAATTAAAATCGAGGATATAAGCTAATTCTTTAACTCTTGAAGAACTAAGAGCTTCTTTCCCATAAAAGCAAAGCAGGTTTTCATTTAAACTCAGATCTGAAATTAAATTGGCATGTCGTTGAGATAAATAGGAAAAACTTTCACCTTCCTCAATTAATATTTCTCCACTATCAGGTTTGCTGTTCTTAGTCAAAATCTCTAGTAAAGTACTTTTACCCGATCCGGATTTTCCTTTTATTAGATAAAATCCTTTTCCAAATTGACCATTTAGATTATTAAAAAGGCAATTTTGATTATACGATTTAGAAACATTTATTATTTTCATCTTAATTAAATATTCACGTAATAGGTTTTAAAGTTTGATAGCGAAGTAGATAATTCTTTTTGATATCTAACCCAAGACCAAATACTATCTTTTTTAAAAACGCCTTTTGCTTTAACAAACAAATCAATCGGAACATTAGAAGAGTAATATTTCTCTATTTCAAAGAAATAGCAGGCATCGATAGTATAAGTTTTTGTTTGGTCTCCTAATTTTGAAGAAAAAGTATATAAAGCCGAATGGTAATTTTTGTTTGAATCCGGCTGAAAAGCGGCAGAATTTAAATAAGGATCCAGTCTAGAATAACTTTCTGTTGTTGAAGATCCCCAAGCGATTCGACCATTAAAGCTACGGTTATTGCCAATGCTTAAGCCAATCGAACCAGACCCATCATATTGAAGCCCTAAGGAACTAGATGTTGAATCAGTAAAGCCTAAACCATAGTTGGTGAAACTGGAAAAAGAATATGAATATGTAGTTTGGTCTGATTTTGGTAGATAGTCTAAATAATAGCAAGAAGGGCCATATTCAGTTTCCATAAGTTGAGATCGATTTACTGCTAATTCAAGTGAACCAGAAAGTAGGTAAGCATTTGAATCGTACTTTTCTTTGGAAAGTGATGAATTACATAGGAAGGAACCAGATGAAAAGCTCGCTTGAACTCTAAGTATTCCAATATAGCTCTTTTCAGAGAAAGGATGGAAAAAAAGAGAGGAGGTGATGTTCACTTGGCCACAGCTTTGATCACATGATTCGTTTAAATCAATTAAATTTTGCCTATCATAATTGCTTATATTATTAATTGAATTGGCATCGATAGTGGCAAATAGAATAGGTATAGATAATAACCCAGAAATAATAGCCATACTATTTCCCCCTACAAAACATTATAGCATCTTAAATAATCATTGAATTTTTAAGTAAGAAAAGAATTTTTTATGCTGAAAAATTTCTTTTGAATTGTATTTTTAGTAATGATAAAAGAAGTTTGACTTTACTCGGAAATTTCCGACTAATATTTTTCCGAGTAAAAATTTCTCGATAAATACGATTCTTTTTAAAAATGGCTATGGGATTTTACTTCCATAGCCATTAGTTTTAGTTCTTCTTCTGTTTTGCTAAGTAGGCAGCTAACTTCTCCTCATCAGCTATCTTCTTCTTATAGGCCTTAGCCTGCTTCTCAATGAACTTAGTATCCTCAAAGTAGTTTACAGATAGTGCTCTTCTTACTCTTAGAACTGTTTCATGAGCTTTAGCTTCAGCTTTCTTAGAGC
>ENA-UOOK01003885-UOOK01003885.1-fermentation-metagenome-genome-assembly--contig:-NODE-3885-length-16564-cov-4.003998_pt1 | contig 16564 bp, 20 predicted proteins | sample MGYA00245777_ERZ724023 | MGnify/ENA primary metagenome ERZ724023 (study PRJEB28704, sample SAMN03018312) | fermentation metagenome | biome: anthropogenic terrestrial biome; feature: soil; material...
CTCTGCGGATTGCCATTCTCAATCTGATGCCCACCAAAATCGTCACCGAAACCCAGTTGCTACGCCTCTTATCGAACACGCCGCTACAGCTGGAAATCACCCTGCTGCAAACAGCGACCCATGTGTCGAAAAACACTTCCAGTGAACATCTCAATACCTTTTATCGGGATTATGATGAAGTCAAAAACGAAAAATTTGACGGTCTGATCGTCACCGGCGCTCCCGTAGAAAATCTGGATTTTGAAGAAGTGGACTATTGGGAAGAACTGTGTGGCATCATGGACTGGGCCAGAACCAACGTTCACTGCTCCTTGTATATCTGCTGGGGCGCACAAGCCGCTCTATATCATAAATACGGCATTCCCAAATATCCCTTGGACAAAAAAATGTTCGGCGTATTTGAACACGATGTGTTACATCCTTCCCACGAACTGGTACGGGGGTTCGACGAAGTGTTTTGGGCACCTCACTCCAGACACTCCCAAGTCAAGGAAGAAGATATACATACCTGCAAAAAATTGGAAATCCTGGTCAAATCCAAGGAAGCAGGGGTATTTCTGATAGCATCCAAAAGCCGCAGAAGCTTCTTCATCACCGGACATATTGAATATGACTATAATACCCTGGCTTTGGAATACGAACGAGATGTTTGCAGGGGTCTGTCCATTGAAGTACCCAAGTATTATTTTCCCAACGACGATCCCAAAAACCGCCCCGTTAACACCTGGCGCGGACATGCCCATTTGATGTTTGCCAACTGGCTGAACTACTTTGTCTATCAGGAAACTCCTTATGATATCAACAAGATTTTGCCCTCAGAATAGACGTTCATTCTATCCAAAATTCAATGGAATTTGTTCTGCATGCTTGAAAAAGTTTCAATACGATAATCGATTTTAATTCCTTACAATCTGATACCCACTGAGAAAATATTTTCTCGGTGGGTGTTTTGTTATGAATGAAAATTGCTCTTCCAAAACAGACCTGTTTTGATTGACATTTTGATAGGTATCCTGTATAGTAAATATAATTCCATCCAACATTTGGAATTTTTTTACCAAACACAGTTAAGTCTACATGAAAAGGCAGGTGGCGCGCTTTGACTACACAGCAAAACAATATGATTGATTGCAATGGTCTCACAAAATCCTATGGAAAAATGCCCGTATTGTTTAACCTGGACTTACATTTGCCGGCGGGTAAAATTATCGGTCTTTTGGGCCCAAACGGCTCGGGTAAAACCACCTTTATCAAATTAGCAGCAGGTCTGTTAAAACCCACATCCGGAACAATACGTATCCATAACCAGGAAATCGGTCCCGAAACCAAAGCCATAGTTTCCTATTTGCCGGAACGTCCTTATTTCGATAAGATGATGACCCCAATGGACATGATGGACTTTTTTGTAGATTTTTATTCGGATTTTGACCGTAATCGGGCAGAAACCATGATAAAGAATCTACAAATTGATCCGACTTCTAAAATGAAACATCTCTCCAAAGGTAACAAAGAAAAGGTTCAGCTTATATTGGTTATGAGCCGGAGAGCTAAATTATATTTGCTGGACGAACCCATCGCCGGCGTAGACCCCGCTGCCAGAGATTACATTTTGCGTACGATCATCAGCAATTATGATCCGAGTGCAACGGTCATAATTTCCACCCATTTGCTTTATGATGTGGAAAACACCCTGGATGAGTATATTTTCCTTTCCAACGGCAAGATCTTACTGTATGATTCAGTGAAATCCGCAAAAGAAAAGCACGGCGTTGGTTTAGACGAATTGTTCAGGAGGGTATACGGATGGTAAAAAAACTTTTAAAATATGATTTTCGCAGTGTTTCGCGCCTCGTGTTCCCTTTCACCTTGGCAGTGTTTGCCGCCTCCCTGTTGGGAACAGTTGCTTTAAAAACCATGATTTTGATTACAGATGATGGCTTTCAGCCACCATGGCCTGCTGTTGTTTCTATCATCATCGGTGGCATTTGTGTCATTTTGATCATAGCTACTGGCTTGGCTATCATTGCTTTTTCCACGGGAACCGTTATCATGTCCTATGCCCGGTATTATACCAACTGTTTTACCGATGAAGGGTATTTGACTTTTACGCTTCCTGTGAAAACCTCCACCCATCTTCATGCCAAAATAATCAATACCTTTCTTTGGTTTTTATACTCCGGTTTCATCTCTGTTTTTTGTGTATTTTTTATTTTGTCTTTTGGTACATCGTCTGCATTTTTTAACACGGAAATTTATAAAACCATACTTGACATATTGAAAAGTGTGTTTTTCGAAGATCTACATCTTTACATCATAGAATATCTCTTTTTGGGATTATTGGGTGTTCTGTATAACATCGTGCTCATTTTTGCTTGTATCACAATCGGTTCTATCGTTGCCAAAAAGCAAAAAGTGTTGGCAGCCATCGGCATTTATTATGGAACCAATCTCATTTTAAGTATTCCTATGAATATTTTCTCCGTTTTCATCTTGATGCTAAATGAAAACAATCCTGCATTTATCCCCCACGCATATTGCATCTTGTACTCCATTTTATTTATTGTACTGGGTTTGGTTGCATATTTTTTCTGTCGTCACTTGTTGCAGAATAAATTGAACTTGGCATAGGGAGGTAAAGGGTTTTAAAAAATATTTCATCCTGTTATCTTCCCTCTTGGTGGTCTGTATGATCGCTTTTGCAGTTTTGTCGAATGTTCAACTCAAACAATTTGAAAACATCCACTATACCGAAGGATCCGTCGTCATGATTGAGGAAATCAGCTATCAGTATTATCCTGATTTATATGAGTACCCATGGTGTATTGTCAATGAATCAGATGAAAAGATAGCCAATTGGATCGTCGAAAAAAACGGCGAGAACGTAAAATACGGTATTTACACGTTGATGGGGGATAGATGCAGGGCCTTTTGTTAAATCAATATCCGATCGAATCAAATATCCTATTGAAAAATAATCACCGGATGATTCAATGCTCAAAACGGTTTTGGATGTATCATACAGAAAATGACAGTCAGTGAATACAGGATATTTTCGTCCGATGAAATACAAACCATCTTGAATCCGGCGGTCTTATCAGAGTACCTTCAATTTATCAACACTGCTGAAAACATCACAATTTCGACAGAAAAGTATTATCAATTAGATGTTCTTGCAGGAAAATATGAAGTTTGCGCCGATGATGTAGTTGCATGCACTTGTCCATGCGGCGGCATATATAGCGCAGATAATGAAAACGAAACCATTTTTTGTTCTGTCTACGGTACGATAGCGGAAGATATATCAGAAGAAGACGATAACCCCTTTCTTGAAACCGGTAATACCCAAAATTATTTTTATCTTGCCAATGATTCTCACTATAAAGTTACAACATGGGGAGATTTGGAAAAATTTAATCCCCAGAAAAATGATGAGCCCGGAACGATCATCCCCACAGGAACCATTTTCTATTATAAGGGAGAATACTATTTATTCAGAGATCAACAATATTTAACCAAAAGCACAAACTTGCCGGCATATGTCGCACACTATGGCGTTCAAATCAAATATTTTTCTTTCAAATTACCAACCACCGCCTTACAACCCGGCGATGTAAAACTTGAAAACCAAAAATCCTATGTGTTTTTCCCTTATTCTCGCTACTGGAATGATTACCTGGAACCAACCCTTTGGTATCAATTGTCCTTCAACTCCATAACAAAATATGAAAAGACCCGCAGAATATAATCAACGGGATAGATTGATTCATCCCCATTGCGATTTTTTTATTTTTGCCTGTTTTTGTTGTTGACAATTGTTGAAGAAAATGCTAATATAGTATTAAAGTTATTATTTGGTAATATTATCAAATTTTATTCATATTTTTTTGATTGTATTGAGCATTTTGAATGTATTATAAAAAAATGCTCGTTGCAATAAATAAAAAAATTAATACAGAAAGGAATAAAAAAGGGTTATTATGAAAAAACTGGAATCACTCAAAAAATCCGAAAAAGGTTTTACCCTCGTTGAAATCATCGTTGTCCTTGTCATCATTGCCATTCTCGCAGCCATTACCATCCCCACGTTGATTGGTTATATCAAAAATGCAAACGAAAAACAGATTTTGTCTGAAGCAAGATCCGTATTGGTTGCCGCACAAGCCCAGGCAATTGCCGAATTCAGCGCAGACGGATCCATCGACGCAGGCGATATCACCGCCGCCAAGCTCAATAAATGGATCGGTGAAGATCTTTGCGTTGATACAGAAACCGCAACAGATAACGGCTATTTCTCGATTACTCCCTCTACCGACGGAAAAGTAACCAGCCTTATTTTCACCAATAACGGTTATACCGCTACTTACGAGAATGAATCTTGGTCCACAGCAAAGGTATCTGCAGAAGGTTCAGCAGGTTAATGATTCTTCGCATTTCCATGTATTAAATGCATAAGGTCAAATGCCCCCTTAAATTGAATAAGGGGGTATTTGGTCTAATATCACTATGTTCATATTGAATGTGTTCGTGTAGTAAAATATCAATGTGATACCCAAAAGCAACACCTGCAAAACGTCCAAATAATCGAAGGAAAAACTCCATGCTTTATTTTGTATATTTTTGTTTGTATTTTCTTGTATTTTTCTTCGGATGCTGTGTTGGCAGTTTTCTGAATGTTCTGATTTATCGAATACCCAAACGTATTCCCTTTTGGAAAGGCCGCTCCTATTGCCCTGCCTGTGACGCTGTCATCAAACCCTATGATCTTATTCCCCTGTTCAGCTACTTTTTCCTCCGCGGAAAGTGTAGAAATTGCAATCATAAAATTTCCAATCGCTATCCGCTTGTTGAGTCACTCACAGGCTTGATAGCTTTATTCATTTTTAGGGAATATGATTTATCTATAGAATTCATCCTTTGTTTTATATTTTCTGCTTTATTAATCACCATTGCATTGATTGATATCGATACGCTGACAATATCGAATGAATTGGTGATATCCCTGCTCATCCCCACGGCTGTATCCCTGGTCATCCATCCCGACTGGTTGTCAAGAGCAATCGGCTTTTTCGCAGTCAGCCTACCGATGCTGATATTGACTTTGATTATTCCCGAAAGTTTCGGCGGAGGAGATATCAAACTGATTGCGATCTGCGGTTTGATGCTCGGCTATCAAAACATTCTGCTGGCGGGTTTTATTGCACTTCTACTGGGAGGAGCCTATGGCGTCATCCTTTTGATTAAAAGCAAAGATAATCGTAAAAAGCATTTTGCATTCGGACCGTTTTTGTGCGTGGGGATTCTGACAGCCATGCTCTATGGAGAGTGGATTATCAACCAATATCTGCAATTATTCCATTTGAATTGAAATCAATCGGATAGAAAGGGAGGGGTTCATTTGCCTGTTTATAAATACGTTGCCAAGGACATGAACGGAAAAACGATCAGTGGTACCATGAAGGCAGAAACCGACACTTCTTTGGTAACAGAACTTTCCCAAAAACAGTTATTTTTGATCAGCTCCACCGAAGTGGTCATCGAATCCAAAACGGGAAAATTTACTTTTAAAGAACTGGCTCGCTTTTCCCGGGAAGCAGGGACCATGTTGGCTGCCGGCGTTACTCTTTCCCGGGTGATGGAAATCATTTTAAGCAGAAATATTGAACCCAAAGAGAAAAAAATATATACGGATATTTTACAAGCATTAAAAGGCGGGTCCTCTTTTTCGGATGCATTAAAAGCCCAGACAAATGTTTTTCCCGATTTATTTATCAATATGATCATGGCAGGTGAAGCCAGCGGACAACTTGATAAAACCATTTTAAAAATGGCAAGCTATTATGAAAGCGAAAGTCGCATGAGAGGAAAAATTAAAAGCGCCATGACCTATCCCATTTTCTTACTCAGCTTGACCGTGTTGGTCGTGATTTGTCTCTTTGCTTTCGTGCTGCCAAAATTCTTTACCATGTTTAAAGGTGCTGCCCTTCCTCTTCCAACTCGAATTGTGATTGCAATCAGCAATTTCATCACGGGATACTGGTATATTTTATTGGTCATGGTCATTCTTTTGGTAATGCTCCTCAAATATATGCTGCGGCAATACAGCGTCCAGATTTCTTTGGATAAAGCCTTATTGAATTTCCCCAAAATCGGACGTTTGTTTCGCATTGTATATACTGCCCGATTTGCTAGAACATTGAGTGCGCTATATCTCAGCGGTCTACCTTTGGTAAATTGTTTGCAGGTAGGATACAATACAATCGGCAATAAGTACATTATCTCTCAGTTTACTGATGTCATCAACCAAGTGAAAAGCGGTAAAAACCTATCCACTGCCATTGCACAGCTGGATGGATTCGACACCATTTTATCCTCTTATATCATCATTGGGGAAGAGAGCGGACGTTTGAGCGAAATGTTGAATTCGGTGGCTGATTCATTGGATTACGAATCAGAATCCGCTATTCAGCGACTCATATCATTGCTTGAACCGCTGATGATTGTGATCATGGCGTTGGTTGTTGGTTCTATTATGATCTCTGTCATGATGCCAATATTCTCGCTCTATCAGAATATGGAAGCATAATCTTACAGGAGATGAAACATTGAGTTACTCCGTTTATATTTCAACCGACAATCTTGTCATCGTAAAAGGAAAATCCAATCAAAAACGGATTGTTGTGCAGTCTTATTCCCTCCTTCCGCTGCCGGAGGGTGCCGTCATCAACGGCATGGTCATCAACGAGGAAATAGTCAGAGAAAAATTGATACAAGCCCGTTCCGAAGGGATTCTCCCCAGAAAAAATGTTCGACTTGTTTTCGACCGCAGTTCAATATTGATAAAAATGCTCCGGGTACCCGAGATGAGCCATCTGCAAGTTTTAAACTTTTTAGAAAACACATTTTCGACTGCCTCCAACGTACGGGAAAAACTGCTGTATGATTATACTTTAATTGAAATGGAAAAAACAAAAGGCGAAGGTAATCTGATTCTGGGTACAGCCATTGAAAAATCATTCATTGAAGAATATATTCGTTTATTTTCCGGTGCGGGTATCAAGTTAAGCAGTATCAGCATTGCCCTGAACAGCATTATTCAATATCAAAAAACCTTTAATCCCGGCAGACGCAAAACCTATATCTTGCTTTTCATCACCGGGGAAAATGTTTTTTTAGTTATGTTTTGCAATGGTTATTACAATATCTCCAACCGCTATCGTCTGAATAGTAAAAAAGGTTCGCCCCAATCTCTGATGGAGTTGAATCATATTTTATCCTCCATCATTCAGTTTAATAAAGCGCAAAAAGAAAACCTGGATATAGAGTATGTAGCCATATCCGGGCTCCAAAATAACGAAAATTATTATTATGGAGAACTATCCACTTTGTTAAATATAAAAGTCATCCCTTTAACGGCAGGGCCGGAATTGGTCATGTCCCGTGAACTCACAGAGAACATGGACAATATGATGAATAATTTTATCGCTATCGCCAATTTGATCGAATGAATGAAAACACGTGAGAGTCGAAAAAATGGGATCTAAACAAAAAAACTTAAATTATTATACTGCATATAAGATCGATTCTAAAAGAAGAATCGATAGAAGCATATTATTTGGCCTGTTGTTTTTGATTCTGATTATTCTGTTTTTTCTTTTGCTGTATTTCTACCTGGAATATCAAAGTGTACAGTTAAAAAATGATTTGGATACCATCAATGCCTATATCAACGATGAAAACAACAAATCATATAACGAGGCAATCATTGCGGAAAATAAACTGACTATTGAATTAATTCCCCAAAGTAATTATTTGAAATCAATCAAGGGGTTCTTACTCTCTTCTTCTCTACTGAACGCCGAGGATTTTACAACGTTTATGAATTGTTGCGGCAGCGATATTACAATCAATAAATTGTCTTACAGTCAGAATGAAAGAACCCTATCCTTAGATGCCACCACCACATCTACCTCAGCTATCGCCTATTATATTCAGCGTCTGAAAAACTGCGGCCTGTTTTACGACATTGATTATCGAGGTTTCAAACAAAATACATCCAAAGAACTTTATAGTTTCACTCTGACTTGTATCTTCAATACAGGTGATGCCAATGAATAACTTATCAAAACGAGAAAAATTTCTATTGTTGCTGTTGGCGTTGGTTGCGATTGCCTATGTTGGCATGTCTTTTTTCATTCAACCGAAAATCGACGCCATCAAAGCGATCGAATCTCAAATTGAAGAAGCCAAAGTAACACAAACAAGCATGAAAGCTAAACTGCTCAGTCTAGAAAACACCGAAATTACGATATCTAAAATGACGGATGAAATCGAATCATATACAAAGGAATATTATGCATCCATATCAAAGAATGAAATAGGAACCCTGATTTTAAATGTGTTGGCAAACCAGAACCTCGTTCCGATAAGTCTGGTCATTACAGAGCCAAAAGAGGTTATCCTTCCTACATCCGATAGCAACAACGTCGGAAAAAAATCATCCAAAGAATCAAAAAAGGATACATCCATTTTCACGGTATTGCCCGTTAAAAAAAGCGTTGTGCTGGTGCAGGTAAAAGGTTCCATCACACAATTAAACCGCATATTGCAAGAACTCGAATCACTCCATTCCCATTCCATTCGCATTTCTTCCTTTTATATCGACGGAGATACAACCGATCCAAACCAACCGTTAACCATGTCCATCGACTTTGAGGTATTTATTTATGATAAGACGAAGGAATGATCGCGGTTCCGTATTGGTATGGGGAATTGTCATTTTTTCTGTTTTAACGGTAATCATCAGCGTTGTACTTACCATGGCATATTCCGCCTATCACCGGAGCGTGGATCATAATAACAAACAACAAGCCTATTTCACAGCGCGTTCTGTGGTGAGCACCCTTGCATCCGAAATCAAAAATGGGACCGTAACCGGCGCAGCCATGCTCAATCAACTTTCCCAAACGGGCGATAAAGTGGAACTGCAAAATGTTTATTTTTCTCCCGAAGAGGAAAATACAGGAACCGTCACCGCTTATTTGGAAATAATGGATACAGATAAATTAAAAATCTTTGCCACCGTGACCGTATCCGGACAATCCAAAACAGTCAGCGTGGTTTTATCAAATAATGACCCCAACTCTTTTCCGTTCAGCCTATATTTCCCCGGCTTATACATATCCTATTCCGTCACCACAGTTTCCGGAGAATACCAAATCAACAACGACATCTCAAACGATATATATGCATTGGATAGTTCCAGCGTCATATTTTTAAACGATGCCGATTATGACGGAAATATATATGCCATTGCTCATTCCGTTATCAGTATTTCCAACGGATCCAAATTTAGCGGTATCATATATGCAGAGCCAAACGCATCTTTCGTCATCCTGAAAAAACTTCACAATTATTTTCTTGGGACTGTCTATGTTCCCGATGGTGGGGTGATCAAAGTGAACGATATCGATTACACCATCACCAAAGGACCAAACAATACAGTCAACATTTCTCCGAGCGAAATGGATCCAAATTTTGCGTGTCGCATCAAAATTTATTCCCAATCCCACAGCAGCGTCTCCTGGGGGTATGCTAAATATGAATAAACACAATATACGTGCAATCAAGACAAATAACATAGGCGGGTATACATTGACGGAAGCTCTCGTAGGAGGCGTTCTGATTGCTATCTGTGCCCTGATTCTGGTCAGCGGCTTTTTAACGGCATATTCCTTTCTTGCCAAGAGCACCTTACTCAAGGATAAAGGCATGCTGGCATCCTCCGTCATCGAGGGGGCAACCAATACCGAATTGGAAACCAACAGCATATCCGATGTCAACCTGTATTTTACCATTGGCGAAGCACAATATGCTTCCGCGGGAAGTTTTTTCATCGTATATGATCCGGGTTTAAACGTAAGATTCACCGAATTTATTTCAAATTTACATGAGTAATCTATATAAAAGGTCGGAAACGGTCATGAAAAATAATAAAGGAGTAACCTTAACTGAACTGATTGTAACGATGGCGGTGGTATCCATCCTTTTGGCTACAATCGGTACAATTCTGTTCACTTCATATTATTCCTATTATGGTATCACCCAGATGAACGAAGACAAAATGATCGGCGATATTTTATATGATTATGTCACGGAACAAGTGGCAAGGGCATCCTCATTGGAAATCCTGCATACTGATCATATTGTAATCAATGATACAACTACTTTGATGATATCCAACGGGGTTCTATGTAACAATGGACAAAACATTTATTCAGATGCGTTTTATAACAATACCACCGTGTGCATGACGGTGGAACCATACAATTTACATGCCGTAGATATTCATTTTTATGTATATCGCAATGGGGAGAAAACCTATCATGTAGGATCCGTAATCAAGTTGCTAAATTATCAATTTCCTGCATAAAATAAAATAGTTAAAAAAGAGAGATTTTTTGTGAAAAACATTCCTTTTGGGGAAGTCTTGCGAGAGCTGGGTTATATCACCGAAGAACAGCTCCAACAAGCATTAAAAGAACAAGCTAAGGACAAAACCCAACGACTTGGGACCATTATTTTGCAGCTCGGTTTTATCACCGAGCAACAGTTGCTTGAAGCACTGGGACAAAGGCTCAATATTCCCTTGATCAACATTGAGACCTATCCTGTTTCTCTGGCTGCGGTCATCAAAATACCCAGACAGTTAGCGCAGAAATATAAACTGATTGCGATCGGTGAAAAAAACGGTGTTTTGATTCTTGCTGTCAATGATCCGCTGGATTTGTATGCCATAGAAGATATCCGGCAAGTCACAAATTTACCCATTGAAATCAAGATATCAAAATTAAATTCCATTGAACATGCCATTGAGTATTATTATTCTGAAGTTGAAACAAGCCAGGCTGTCAAGAAAATAGAAACAGAAATTGCAGCAACGGTTTCAAAAGCCAATATCCAAGAAGACGAGGATATTGATACCCCCGTGGTCAAGTTTCTGAACTCGTTGCTGTTGAGAGGCTATTTTGCTCATGTCAGTGATATTCATATCGAAATATACGAAGATAAAACCGTCATCCGAAACAGAATTGATGGTATGATCGTTGATTATACAACCATGTCCTCTGCCATGCACGCCTCTTTGATTGTCAGACTCAAAATCATGTCCAATATGGATATTGCTGAAAAACGATTGCCACAAGACGGTCATTTTAAAACAAACATTGGGGATGTTGAGATCAACGCCCGTGTTTCCGTGATCCCAACCGTATATGGCGAAAAGGCGGTTATACGTTTTTTATATACGAATACAACCATTGACCATTCCGAAATGTTCGGTATGTCGGAGGATAACTATCTCAAGCTTGTCAAGATTTTGGGTAATCCTCATGGTATTATTTACATCACCGGGCCTACGGGAAGCGGAAAAACGACTACTTTATATATGGTATTGGAACGGCTTCTGAAAAAAAATGCCAATATATCCACCATTGAAGATCCGGTGGAACGTGTTATCAATAGAATCAACCAGATGCAAGTCAATAACGTTTCCGGCCTCACCTTCAGTACCGGATTGAGAGCCCTGCTCAGACAAGACCCGGACATCATCATGGTAGGCGAAACACGTGATGCTGAAACCGCATCCATCTCGGTACGCGCCTCCATAACAGGCCACCTTGTGCTTTCAACCTTGCATACCAACGATGCCGTATCCTCGATTGCGCGTTTGGTTGATATGGACGTCCCCCCTTATATGATTGCAAGCTCATTGGTGGGGGTTGTTGCGCAACGTCTGGTTCGTAAAGTTTGTCCTCAATGCGGATACGAATATGATCCGGAATCAACCGAGAAGGAAATTATGGGCATTGATCTGGAAAAGGTTCGTAGAGGCAAAGGATGCGATTTTTGTCTTCAGACAGGATATAAAGGAAGAGTGGCCATCCATGAAGTTTTGGATATTGATAAGAATATCCGCCGCATGATTACCCAAAACGCGATGATGGATGATATATATGATTACGCTATCCATGAACAAGGTGTCACTACCTTAAAAGACAGCGTTCTTCAACTGGTCAAAGACGGGATTACCACCGTGGATGAAATGTCCGCCATCACCTATAGTTAAATGGGTTGGATCTTGATTTCCTCTTTTTGCAAAAACCCATCGGTATCTTTTCCGAAGATTTTTGTCTTACAGAGAGGAAAACTGATCAAATCATTGAAAAACAACCGATAATTATGATAAAAGGACTGTTCAATATGGTACAGAAAATATGCTATGTTGTTGGTGCAGGTGATTTTTTCGGCAATAAAATCAATAAAACTGTTGGAGATTATGTGATCGCCGTTGACGGCGGATATCAGTATTTACAGAAATCGGCTGTTGAAATCGATATGGTCGTTGGAGATTTTGACTCTTTGAAAGAAAAGCCGGTTCACGCAAATATGGTTGTGTTACAAAAAGAAAAAGACGACACGGATATGTTGGCAGCACTTAAAATCGGAATCATAAAAGGATATAAACGTTTTTTTATTTATGGTGGTACAGGCGGACGCATCGCACATACCTTTGCTAATTTTCAATGCCTTGCTTTCCTCTCACAAAACCACGCACAGGGGTTTTTATTTGATAAACATTGTGTCATAACCGCCATAACAAACAAAAGCATTGTCTTTGATAGTACGCACAAAGGATATATTTCTGTGCTTTCCCATTCTGATAAAGCGTATGGCGTTACGATCAAAAACTTAAAGTACGAGCTTGACAATATCACAGTATTAAGCACGTATCCGATTGGTGTAAGCAATCAATTTATTGGAAAAGACAGCATAATTTCTGTTGAGGACGGAACGCTGATTGTCATTTACGAACAAATGTGAAGAATATGACATGAAATAGGATTGTGAAACAACACTCTGTTTATTTGAAAATAAAGTATTTGGGTATGCTGAGAAAAATGCGTGGTGTTACTTTGTGTGTTTTTCTGTGCTTGTGTTTTGTGTCGCACTTACAGTGCCGCCGCAGATTAATACACTTGAGGATATTGCCCGTTGGTATATGCATAGGTTTGAAGCATTGTTAGATATGGATTTGCCCTTCCATAAAATTGGCATAGCTCACCTGACCGTTCCCTTAATATCAAGCAAGTGGAATGAATCTCACTTGCGGGTTTTGAATTTATTTTCTGACCAAAGCTTTGAAAAAGTTTTTTTCAAAGCAGCTGAAAAGGGTATTGGCATTAAATTAAATTTTGATTCTTTTGGTTTATGAGGGCAAGGATTTGGAAGACGAGCTGCGCCCCTATCGCATTGCTAAGACACAGAACTGCCGCTTTTATTTTGGATCTGATGCACACGGAGCTGAAAGGTTTGAAAATCAATGAAAATTTTTTTGAATATCAGCGCCCTGCTTGCACTAAAGAAAGAAAACATTTTTGATTTAGCCAAAAGCTGACTTGAAAATACGGCATGAATTTTATGGGGAAAGTACCGCTGTTTCTACTGAGTAGAACATCTCACCGCTTAATAAAATAGTGCTAACACATCATTTGAGTGCAAGCACTATTTTTCTTCTATTCTATCAAGTTATTTTGTGGTTGTATCCATAACGATCAATCATTTTTATGCCGTTGTACTACAGGAGCCATCTCGAGCTTTCACTCCATGATTAGATGCCGATTGGCAACCCATGCTTTTCTTATTGTCAGACCCTTGGTTTCCTTCGTTATTACAATCTTTGTCAGAGTCATTTTTACCGTTGTTTGCTTTACCGTTGGATCCTTTGTTGGAAGCATTGTTTTCGTTGTTTGCTTTACCGTTGGATCCTTTGTTTGAGTTATCGTTTCCGTTATTTGCTTTACCGTTGGATCCTTTGTTTGCATCAAAGCCTTCGTTTGTTTCAGAATCGGAATCATCCTCTTTGGGATTTTGTTCTCGATTCTGTTTTTCTTCCCCTTTATTTCTTGCTTGCTCCCTATTTTGTTTGGTTTGAGCCATAATATCTTTGACAGATTTATTGAGCCATTCATTGATATCAATGCTTTCAGGATCATCAGCGCTTGCTTTTAATTTTTCAACCAAATTCAGTTTTCCCGGTGTTACTCCCAATTCTCTTGCTTGTTCAACTCTTTTTTTACCAATCGCTTCCGCATTGATAGATGCTTTACAATTGTTTTGTTCGCATGATTCGTTGGCTGTTTCCTCCAGATTCTCCGCCAATTCTTGGGCTTTTTCCATATCATCACCTGACGTTGATATGACAATTCCTGCCCCATCGGCATCCAGATAGCCTTTGCGTGCAATTTCATCGACCGTGGACGAAATAGCATTCTGAATGTTTTTATGCTTCAGATTGTCAAGTTCTATTTCATCAATAATTTCTGAACCATCGTCATTCACACCGGTTGCCGAAAGAACTCTGTCAAACATATTAACAGCGTATTCGATGGAAGGGTTAACATCGAGACTTACATAAGTAGTCGGTGTATAATAGGCCGCTACGCCACCACTGATTAACAATACCAAACAAGCTGCCGCAGCAAAAGATGCTAACTTTTTAAAATTGAATTGCTTTTTCATACTCATTTTAACCTCCTGCCCTAATTCGTAGTTTTGGTTTTTTACCTTAACGATGCAACCGTCATCAGAAAGCAAAACAGCCGTATTGCCGCGAATTTCTACGATAACCGCTTTCATATTACTTTTCTTCCTTTCTAATGAATGTTACATATTCGGCTAAAAAGGGATACTCTCCGGACAGTATCTCTATCGCCGCTATTATATATCTACGATGATGTTCGATTAATTTTCTGGGTAGGCCCGTATTTTTTTGAATTTTTTTTATCGGCATTTGTTTTGCTTCCTTCATTATCCGCATTATTTCTTGGTTTTCAAGGATATGTAATATAACTTTTTTGCATGCTTCCTTTGTTTTTTTGGATTTAGGAGAACAGGAAGCAAGATCGTAAAATGTAAATCCATATTCATTGATAACAGGAGTAATGGCTTCAATTTCATCTCGAATAGAATGATTGTCTTGATATATCAATTGTTTCGCTACCGAAATTTTAATGGCTATATCAGCTTCCTCTTCATTGGATTCACATTCAAATAGACTTGGATCGACAAGGTATTCCGGCTTGTACTTTTGTTCCGATCTGTAATAGTCAATCAGCCTGTTTTTTATGATGGTTTGGGCATAATGCAAAAAGCCTCCTTTGCTTTTCGCATACGTCTTGACGGCATCTGAAAAAGCAATCAATGCAATGGACCACTCATCATCATTTTTAGATATATATTTTTTTGATGTTTTTGAGGCAGATCTCAAAATAAACTGGCTTTGGCTTTCAATCAATTCTGAAAGCAAATGATTGTCATTCGCCGCATGTAAAGCTAACTCATCAATATATTCCAATGTGCTATCCCCATTCCAAATTCATTACCTATCCTCATTATACAACATTTATGCAGGGACTTGTACTTTTGGGATATGTCATAATATCCTGCCTGTGCAAGTCTTTTGTTTGTGATGGCAGTTTGAATTACACCCGACATGCGCCAATATGCTTTGCGCGAATAGCCGAGTTCATATGCCACCCATTCGGGAATACCCAGCTTTAGCAGATTCTTAACCCTCGTTTTCGGTTTCTTCCATTGCTTCCAGATATACATTCGTATTCTTCTGCGGAGCCAACCGTTCCAACCATCTATTGTGTTCTTCATATCCGCTATTGAATAGTATCCGAGCCAGCCCTGCATGAATACCTTCACCTTGTACATGACTGCTCGTGCATTTCGCCCCTGACTGCGGGAAGTCAGCTTCCTGAGCTTGTCTTTTGCTTTCTTCATCGACTTTGTCGGATTGAATACACACTTACCGCTTTGCTCTTCTCTTCGTTTACCTTGAGCTTTAGTTTCTGCTCAAGGTAGGTTCTGCTTGTTCCGAGCAATCTTTCTGCCGCGCGCTTACTTTTCGCCAGAAGCACGATGTCATCTGCATACCGTTCATACCCTTACTCCTCTGTCCTCGAATTCGTGGTCAAATTTGTTCAGGTAGACATTTGCCAATAACGGTGACAGGTTACCACCCTGTGGTGAGCCTTCTTCTGTTTTAGCAATGACTCCGTTTTCCATAACTCCGCTTTTCAAGTATTTCTTGATAAGTTCAATCACTCGTTTGTCATGGATTTGTTCCCTTAGCATATTCATCAAAAGGTCATGATTTAGCGTATCGAAGTATTTTGATACGTCCACGCATACCGCGAATTTGTACCCTTCTTCCGCGTAGTCCCTTACCTTCTGAATTGCTTGCTGTGCGCTTCTGTGCGGTCTGTAGCCGTAGCTTCCGCCTGAAAATAGCGGCTCATAGATTGGGGTTATGACCTGTGCTATTGCCTGTTGGATTATGCGGTCTATGACTGTCGGTATCCCGAGCTTCCTTACACCGCCGTCTCCTTTGGGGATTTCCTTCCTTCGCACAGGCGACGGCTTGAATTTGCCATTCCTTATGCTTTCCAAAAGTTCTTCCCCGTGTTCCCTCAACCAAGGCAGAACTTCATCAACGGTC
>ENA-UOOK01003887-UOOK01003887.1-fermentation-metagenome-genome-assembly--contig:-NODE-3887-length-16540-cov-3.536124_pt1 | contig 16540 bp, 19 predicted proteins | sample MGYA00245777_ERZ724023 | MGnify/ENA primary metagenome ERZ724023 (study PRJEB28704, sample SAMN03018312) | fermentation metagenome | biome: anthropogenic terrestrial biome; feature: soil; material...
ATAGTGAATACACTTCTCAAGAAGCTGAAACAACTCAATATGTGTCTAACTTAGCTATCTTAGGTGGTGCGTTCGAGGTTGACCGTGTTATTCAATTAGATATGCAAGGACTTGTTGATGAAGTTACTTTCCAAATTGGTCAAAAAATTACTGCTGCAAGAGCATTATTTGCCGATACATTTATTAATGGCGATACTGCTCAAGATGTATTAGAAAGATTAAAACAGAAATAATAATCAAAATTAGCTCATATTCAACATGGAAATTTAAGTACCCATTTTCCATAAACGATAAAATTATTGTTATTGCCATACCTAAAATACAGCCTAATATCACTCCGATTAAAATATAAACCATAACTTGTGTTAATATTACCTTGATTAAACCTATTTTATTAAGTTCCAAGGTTCTTAATAAAGCATATTCTTTTCTCTTCGAAACCAAATTATTAATTAATGAATTGAATATTCCTAAAAAGAGCGCGCAAAAAATGATAACTAAAACAACAATAAAAAAGGCCCACCTTTGGTAAAAAATCTGTTCTGACTCTTCTAATGCCTGAGAAAGCGTTCCCCATTTAATTGATGGGTACTTTTGTCTAAGAAGTTTTAAGTCCTTCATAGTGGCATTTTGATCATCTGTAGTAATTAGTGCTTTATAAAAAAATGTGTTGTTGTCTTTGTATTTTTCATTACTCCAGTCAAACATGACCTGCTCACCTTGAGCTGCGGGTATCTTGTCTACAATTGCGCTGATGGAAACACTTTCAAAACCGGTATTCTCATCAATTTCAGTAATTGATTTTCCATCATCCATTCTTCTTTTAATTTCTATGCTGTCTCCTATATTCAAGTTATGTTCTTGGGCAAACTCTTTGCTTACAACAATAGTATTGCTGATATCTCCTGAGATTTTGGGTATGATGCCACTTTCAGCCATAGGTTCGAGGTTGGCTAAGAAATAATACAAATGTTCTAATCCCTTGTTGGTTTTTAGAAATGCTGAAGATCCCATACTTAATACTGTAGTATTCGTTACCCCATCTAGTTTATCCATCTCGGATTTGAAGGAACTATCAAGTTTGCTGTCAAGCTTATTCCTATCAGTAACAACGATGTTCGAAGGATACTGTTGTCTTAGAAACAATTCATCATTAGCCCTTATTGTTTTGAACATATTCCCCCCCAAAACAGCAATAATTATCATTGTGCTGATCGCGATAATAATAAGTGCGTTGTTTTTAACTTGAGGAATTAAGTTCTTTATAGCAACGAAGGAAGCATTTCCACCGAAAATTCTAAAAGCAGGAAGAAAAAGACTAAGTATTTGTTTTAAATAGAACATGAACAGGATATATACGCCAGCAACCAGCAACATCGATGAAACCAGACCAAGTAACACGTTGTTGGCATCATTTCTTGCAACTCCGCTTAAAAATACAAAAACAGCCAGCGCTAGAACAATTATCCCCAACCTTTTACTGTATTTATATTTACTTTCGATAACTTCATTGTTTTGCATTATCTGCAAAGGAAGTATTTTTGAGCTTTTAAGTGCGGGGATCAACATAAACAACTGTATAACTGCAAATGAAATGCAAGCAATTATTATGGCAGTTAAATAAGGAAACTCAATTGCAGAAGCATTTAAGGAAAAGAGATGATTGAAGATGCCAATCAAATACTTGCTGCTCAAATATGATGCAGCAAAAGCCAATAATATCCCCAATATATTGATAAAAGTACATTGGATAAATACCAGTTTGAATGCCTGGTGAGATGATCCCCCTAAAGCCCTGATTAACGCAAATTGATGCCTGTAATTATAGAGGAATATTTGAAAATTGGATAAAACAAATAGGGAGCTCATTACCAATATAAGTGCCGACAAGATAAACAAAAAAGTATTTAAGCTGGATAGATTGTTTTTCATAAATTCTTCTTCTTCAGCGATATCAACTCTCAAATCTTTGTCTATATTATGTAATTCATTCGCTACCTCCAGATTTTTGCCTTTATCCGATAACTTCAGCATGATATAGCTGGCGTCTTTTCCGTTGTTTGATAAGCTTTGAAAAGTACTTCGGCTGATAATAAGCATATCAGGCATTGACGAGTCTTGTTTTAGATTATCAAGTGTATCAATTATTTTTAGATTTCTGCCACCTACATTGATTTGCTCTCCTTTTGACTTTTGCAGCGCCTCAGCTAAGCCCTTATTTAATACAACCTCATTTTCTGATATATCCTTATTATAATGATATCTGCTCTTTGATAAGGTATCATTTTCTACACCAACCGAATAAATTTTAAATCCATTTTCATTTCTGTAATCTAAATTTAACTGACCTACAAGTACTTTTGATGTATCGTTTACGTAAGGCAATGATATGATTTTCTCAGCCATTTGCTTGGTTATAATCTTTTCAGAATCTGAATTAAAACCTACCGATATGTCCATATCCCCATACTGTTTTTGCATTTCTTGTTTTAGTGATAGCTCAGCATTACTTGTTAATACAAATAAGTTAATAATTAAAGCTACCGACAGCATTATGCTTACTATCGACGAGATAACAATTAATCTATTGGATTTTAATAATTTTAAAGAAATATCTTTTATGGAGAAAATCATTTTCTGACCTCCAATATTTTTTTAAACTTATCCAGGATTATACTGACATCTCCCTTTTCAGCATCTTTCATGTATTCATCAACGATATTACCGTCGTGCAAGAATATAACTCTGTCTGCATAGGTTGCGACTTTTGGGTCATGAGTAACAATTATAATACTTTGATTCAACCTGTTTTTCATTTCTACCAGCATGTCCAAGATATCAATAGATGTATTGTAATCAAGATTACCCGTAGGTTCATCAGCTAATAGAATGGGCGGTGATGTGATTATCGCCCTCCCTATTGCTACTCGTTGCTGCTGGCCGCCCGAAAGTTCAACAGGGCGATGATTCTTCCAATTTTTCAGCCCGACCAAATCTAAAACCTCTGATGTTTTATGGATTATGGTTTTCTTGTCCATCCCTTTTAAAATGAGGGGCAGTGCAATATTCTCCTCCACGGTTAAGTCCTTAAGCAAATTATATGATTGAAAGACAAAACCTATATTATTGCTTCTATACGCGGTTGCATAAGGCTCAACATGGTAATCTTTAACCTCTTTGCCATGGATAATGATTGTTCCTTCGGTCGGAGAATCCAATGCACCAATTAAATTCAGCAAAGTACTCTTACCGGACCCGCTTGATCCCATTATAGCCAACATTTCGCCCTTAAATAATTTTAAATTTATTCCTTCCAATGCATCCACCTTGTTTTTTCCAACCTCATAGTTTTTAAACAAGCCGACTACAGACAATATCTCATCATTTCTTGGCATATACTCATTCCTTTCTCTGAGTTAATAAACAAAATATTATATACTGCTTAGGCTTTTGGATCTTTAACCCAACTAATTTGCAGGTGAGTTACCACGTAAATTGTAAATATTAAAACAAACAATAATCTTATATATACCAGTTGGATTGTGCCAGAAACATCTTTTTATAGATTCCTTCTAGTGCCATTAAATCATCATGCCTACCCTGTTCTGCTATTTCTCCATTTTTCATAACTATAATTTTGTCTGCGAATCTAGTTATTCCTAATCTATGTGATATCATAATGGTGGTTTTATCTTTGGAAACCTTGTTAAATAAATCGAATATTTCCAGTTCAGCCAGCGGATCCAGAGCTGCTGTTGGTTCATCAAGCACAATAATATTTGTATTCTTCAGCATTGCTCTACATATCGCTACTTTTTGCCACTCTCCCCCAGATAACTCTTCTCCACCTTCATACTCTTTACTTAGAACAGTGTTGATTCCTTTATCAAATTCATTAAGTTTTTTCCCCATTCCTGCAACAATAATTACATTTTTTAATGCTGCTTCATTTTCTATTTGAGAAATATCACCTAATGCTACATTTTCTTTTAATGTGTATTTATATTTTATAAAATCCTGTAATATAGCAGATACCTGTTTAATGTAAGATTCCAAAGTAATATTTTTTAAATCTGTGTTATTAACAAAGATATCCCCGGAGTAACTTGAATAATAACCCAGTAAAATGTTAACCAGGGTTGTCTTACCAGCTCCATTATCTCCAACAATAGCAATTTTTTCACCTTTGTTTATTGACAAATTGATGTTTTTAATTGCATAACGATTTGTTCCGGGGTATTTATAAGTAAGATTTTTTATTTCAATCGTTTCTATGTTATTAACTGATTCTAATCGGCAATCATCTTTATCATCTATATCTTTATATAAAATATCTAGAAGAGCTCTATTATATAAAGAAATTTCGAATATTTGCCCCAGATATGCTCCTATTGTACCTAAAGACGCTTGTACACTACTAGCTGCAGCAATTAATGAAACATAATCTCCAATGGTTATTTGATTGTGCTGTATTCTTGAAATTAATAAAACTGCAATTAAAAAATTGGATAACTGTAAAAGTACAACGCCATAGGTTTTAAATCTTTCTTCCTTAACTAATAATTTAAAATCGCTTTTTACTATTATCTTATATAAGACAGACCATTTTTCTAAAAGGAAACCACCAATGTTAAACAGTTTTATTTCCTTGAGAGCATTTTTATTCATAAACATACTTGCGGTATAAGACATATATCGATTAGTTTGAGAATTATTTATATCCATTTTGTATCGCATTGTTTTCCCAATAAACAAAAGTATTGTACCTGGCAATGCAGATAAAAAAAGACCTAAGGACAAACTCCAGTGAACGGAATACAAAATAATAAACAATCCTGATATAGTTAATATATTTTGTATTACCAAAATAAAATATTTAATTATATCAGTACCATTGCGATTAATTGCTCCATATGCCATTAATAGCTTATTATAAAATGTATCATCTTCGAATTTTTCAATTGAAATATAACTTAGTTTTTCATAAAACCTTTTTTGAACAATATAAACGATATCTTTTTTAATCTTTGCATAAATAAGGTTAGTAATTGCAGATAATATCGATGAGATTATAGTTGATAATGCTATCAATAATAAAAATTCAATAGATAATTGGTAAAACGCGTTATCTTGTGAAATCTTATTAATGCTATCAATAGAAAGCTTACTTAAGCGTACATTTATTGAAGGAAATACTGACATCGAAATAGTTAAAACAATCCAAATAGATGTTATAATTTTATGCTTTTCAAACATCAATCTGAAAAAGTTAAGCCCATATTTATTAAAGTTCTTAAACATAATTTCACCAGTTATCCTTTGAGTAAAAGTTCTTTACTAGTTCTTATCATTAGTAAATTTTAAGAATTTAATAGAATATGATAATCCAACATTTCTTTATATATTGGACCTTTCTTTTTAACCTTGGAGTATTCAAGTTCAAAAGAGTAGGGAAATTTGCGAATTTGCAAATCATTAAGTATAACTTCTTGTTCAGCATAATAGGTATTGAATTTATAATTATTTTCCTTATACCATTTCTCCACATCAGATCTGTTTCCCATAGCAATTACACTAATATACTTATGATTGTCGTTATATCTATCGTTTAAATATGTAAGTATATCTTTGCAGGCAGGGCACTTAAGTGATATAAAACATAATAAAGCCTTTGCATTTTTAAACTGACTTGTGTCACTTGAATTTAATAATTCAGACATTCCAAATTTATCCACTAGAAATATTTCTCCAATTTTTGGACCCATATCATAGGACAATATTTTTCCATATTTGTTTATTAAATAATAATTAAGCATCATTTGAGTTATTATAATGTAAATTAATGCTATAATAATTTGTAAATGCAAACCCATAATATCCCTCCAATAAATGCAAGTTATGCAGCTAGTTTATCTAAGACCAACCTTATTGAAATGCCATTAACAAAGGTTAATAGGGCAATACTACATATTAATATCTGGTTGAAAATAGAATAAGTATAAAATAAATTCAACACTGTTATTTCGACCATAAATATACTAACAAAAAGTGCTAATAGTAGATAAACTGTATGTATTAAGCCACCTATCCCTAGCCTTGTCTGAATAAAATTACCAAAACAAAAGCAAGGTTTACTATCTTGATCTATAACTGCTTTTGTGTTTATAGCAACAAGGAAAACAATAATTGCCAAAGCAAAAATTTCTACAAGCACGTTGTTATTTAAAATTAGCGCTATACCAGTCATTAACTCTACTGGTGGGATACCAAAACCTAGCAGAATACCAATCTTTGGTGGGAATATACCCCAATCCCTAAAAAACCTAACTGATTCTTTAATTTGAAATAATTTTATACATCCAGTGAAAATAAAGGTAAAAGCAACTGCTGCCTTTAAAATAACCCCTAATACATTCAAAAAAAGCCCCCCTATTTTATTGTCAAAACAAAAACTGACATAAACACGAACATAATTGATAAATTAATTGTAATATCTTTAAAACTTACACTGTAGGGCGTATTAATAATAAAACATCCGCAATTATTATCAGAATATAAATTATAGTTTATAATCATAATAAAAAAGTAGAATAGCTGAATTGCTATACCCAATAGACTAATAGCCGGTCTATATATTGGGATTAATATAACGAGTGCAATTACAAAATCGCATGTAATCAGTAAACTACTAATTACTCTTAATGCTAAACCTTCTTTAAAAAACCGATATTCAGACATACTCTTATAAAAGGAAAATATATGATGTTTTTTTTTCATGGCGTTTTTATAGAATAACAATGCTAATAAAATAGAAAAAATCCATTCTAATATTGTATTGATACTAATATTAATCACCCACTCCCTTGTTTAAATACTCTTTAATTCCATATGTATCATATTTATTGTTCTTATTGCAGTTGACACAAATTATACAAGGGATGGTTTTTATGTGCAGTTTTACTAGTAATTCACTATTCTCCTCGTTATCAAAAAAATTTTTTTTAAAGGTAACCAAGCTGGGGGAATGATATTTTAATCTTTCAATTTGTTTAATAAGATTTATATATTCATCTAATCTAAATATCAGGTCTTGTTCATCTGTTAGTAATAATTCGCCACAAAAAGTGTTAAGAAAACTATCATTTATACTTTCAATTAATAATCTTCCTCGATAGAATTTATCAATTGAATTTAAAACTATAAATATATAAAGAAAAACTGAAATTATACCTAAAATCAATAAAATATTCATTAAAAAACATCCTCGGAGAATTTTTTTGTTTTACTGCATTGCTAGGTTTGGTTATTCTAGATTAAAGAATAGGAAATTATACCTTTAGCATTCATCACTATCTCGGCATGCAGTTGTTGTTTTACATTCATTAATGACAGTAACGCTGCCAAGACCATGAACATAACGGGTCACCCATATGTCCCAATTCGTCTCGTAATATCCAGTTTTATCCATGCTTGAATTTTCTGTACCCCAACCGCAATTACCTTTTATAAGATTGAGGGAGTTACCGTAGTTAACTAATGATGGTTTTAAATACATAGTCTCCATAATTTATCCCCTTTCTACCGTTAACGTTTATTCCTAGCAATGCAATAAACTAATTAATTTTTTAGTTTCCTATGGTAATCAAAAATCCATAATTCAATAGCTAATAAAAGATAAAAGTCATACCTAACGGGTTGTCCACTACGAAATCTTAATAATTCTTCTTCCCATTCTTCTTTTGAAATGCTAACAATATCTAAACAGCTTATTCTAAATTCCTTAACAATAGGAAAAACTTCTGACCATTTTTCAACAATTCCTTTATAAGACAAGGATACGTGTTCTGTTTTTGTGACCCTGCCTAGTACTTCCTTGGGAAGCAGCCCTTGCATGGATTCCCTAAGTATGTATTTAGGATATTTTTTATTCAGTCTCAAATCACCAGGAATTCTAAAAACGAATTCTATTAGTTCTTTATCTAAAAACGGATTCTTAATTGATATACCGTACCTTGCGCCTATTTCTCTGCTTTGAAAATGTGAAGCTTTTGTACAATTCATCTGTACATATAATTCTTTCTGGTTAAATGTAGGTATTTCTTGTAGTTTTTCCTTTAAACTGATAAATATATTATCATCAATCCCAGGTAGACATTTTGAGCTAATCAAAGGTGATATAACATATTCTTTGATACTTTCAAAAAAAGATCTGTTTGTCATTAGGGAGTATGATTTTATATCATTATAAACTTCGCTAATTTTACCTTTCCTGCACTTGTCAAGAGTATTTAATAATGTACCAGTTAATAAGTGGTCCCCGCCATACCCCGTTATAATATTTTCAAGACCATTGTCTGCGACAGATTTTATTATTGCCTCAGAGAACTTAAATACTAGCGAACTAACATGAGGCTCATATGTAATATAACTGTTATCTGGGTAATCACAGAACATACCACATTCATCAAGGAATACATAAATCGGTTCTAGGTTATACATATCTAAAATTTGTTCAATATAATATCTTTCATCACAATCTATTAAATCTTCAAATACTCCACATACCGGAGTTATTTTAGTATTTGTTATGGATTTGCTTACCGCAAATAATGAGGTTGAATCCATACCTCCACTCATCATAACTGCATCTTTATCGTTATATAGTAACCTTCTGCCAACGGTGGATTTTAGCAAATCCAAAAATCTATTAACATAATCTTCTTCAGAATTATAAACAATTCTGTCTTTTAATAATGCTAGGTCCCAGTATTTGTGCTTTAATACATTGTTGTTATCAATAGGAATACACACATAGCTACCGCTTGGGACTCTATAAAGATTGCCATAAGGGGTTTTATCTGAATTAAGATGACCGTTAGCATAATAAAATTCCTTAAAATAACTTTTCTCCAAATTGATATCAAAAAAATTCTGCAAAAGAAATATATCTGAAGAAAAATACAATTGGTCTTCATTTTTCAACCAAAACAAAGGTTTGGTACCAAGATGATCAGTTACAAGGTATGCCATTTTTTTATTACGATCAAATAAAGCAAATGAAAATTCACCATTTAGGTCCTTTAAAAAGTCCAGGCCAACCAATTTGTATAAGTCAACCAAAATATTAGGATTTGTATCATTCCATTTTTTGTTGAGATACTTATCTGCAATGAAATCTTGGTTATAGATTTCTATATCACCCAATATTAAGATGTATTCATCATCTATACCACAAGAACAAGTGCTCCGGTATTTGCAATTCCAAATTTCAACATATGAACAGTTTCCAAGATTAAGGTCTACAACATTTTGCGGAGCATCAATACTGTAATAATCCTCAAATAATTCCACAGCATTTTCTTTCATAATTCGGGTTTCAATATTAATCCCACCAAGGAACCATTTCATTTTATGCCCCCTAGTCCAAATAGGTTGAAGAATCTAAAATCACTTGATATCTATTGGTGCTTATATAATCATCAGTCAAATTATACCTGTCGTATTTTAACCATGCATGGGCTCCAAATGGAAATTTGCTAATTCCAATGACAATATTTATTGGGACCTTATACTTTTCTCTCACGATTCTATAACCTAATAATGATCGATGAATACACTTCGCTCCAAAAGGATAGAATGTAGAAACTAATTGTATAAGTACTAATAGCTTTCCAACTTGGATCCTTAAGTCCATATTATCCTCGAAAGTGTTGTCTGTTCCTAGCATTCCATATCTTTTCACATATAGGTCAAACATTTTAGTAAAACCATTCAATCTTAAAAGAATATCCAATTTTATTAAAGTGAAGAATATGTATATAAAACTAAATGTTTTTTTCATATTTTCCTAACAAGCTCCTCTTTAATCAGTTCTTTAAGAAAACAATTTATATCATCTGTTAGCGTTTCTTTGGCAACATCAGTATATTGTTTAGATAGCATACTAATTATTTCATATGATTTATCCGTTTCATCAAGCATATTCCATATATTAGCTGACACTTCATGCAAAGCATAAAAATTCCCATTTTTCATATTCAAAAGAAATCGTTCTCCATTGTCTACATGCTCTACTATATCTTTGTTTTTTTTAAATCTCATATTATCGCTTCCTTTCTCACAGGGTATTCTATTGGCTATTATTTATTAATCACAATTCCAGTATTGAGCAATAGATGATCTAGGTAATGTAATATAAGCTTGTTTCAATTACATTTGTTTGATTTTCCAATTCATTCACTAGAACAAATTCCTCAATTTCATCAGCATAAAAATTGTTTTGTATTTTCTTTTTACTATCCTTACTCAATGAATATATTTTTAATCTCATTGGCCCGGATTGTAATAGATCATTTAATTTGCTGATTTTCAAAGGATTCTCTTCGTCAATTTTAGCCACAAAAGATTCTAAAAAGTATTCATAACTGACTCTTCCAGGTTTCAATATGAATAGCCCTGTATTATGCGCTTCTCTGCTTATTAAAGCAAATCTATTATTTATATCCTTTAAACATCTATAAAGCACTTGGATATTATTAGTATTCTTGTAATTAACAGGATTCAAGTAAAAGAAATACTTGTTTTTATCTGCAATTACTTGATCGATAAAATATGTACATTCATCATGTTGTAAATATGATGCTTCAATTAAGTCATACTCATTATTTAACTTGACAACTTTGTGATTTAAAAATGGATTTTGTTGGTCTCCATGAAGAACCCTCAATTTAGTTAAAAATGACAATAATTTAGCACTATTTGTTACATGCATAAACCAAGGAATATCACTGTTCAATTTTGATGTACTTTCAGCGATTTCTATTATTCTATATTCTCCATTGAATGATCTAATTAAATCAAAATCACTTTTTGAAAAAGTAATTGCATTCGCATTCACCGGACTATTAAAGACAATAGATTTAAAACCTTCCCTTTCATCTCTTGAATATTTAATAGCATCATTCAATAAAATTGGTTTAAACTCTAATACTTCTTTTAAAGCAGCTATATCAGTGACCAATTCTATCCACCTCCTTTAAATGCTCTCTAAATAAATATCTTTCTCCTTACAAAATGATGGTAAGTTAAGCCCATTAAGTGTTAAATCGTTTAGGCACCTTATTTTGGTACATATGTCTACAAATTGATCATTTTGATATACCTGCAATAAACCATTACTGCACAACTTTAGCAGGCCATCCGTTTTAACATTACCAAAATAGATTGGTAGATATGGACTGATGGTAACGTTACCATTAGATCGAATATGCAATTGGGGGTACCACTTTTCACGCTCACTTATATGATAAAAATGCTCTATAGGATCATTCCATTCAATATCGATACTTAGGTTTTCTTCTGCAATTCTCTTTTTCAAACTGTAAATCTTAGATATTAATCGTCTGTAATCTGTCTCAGTAGGCATGACAGTATCAATATTCTCGTTACCTCGCCCCATAGGCATCATATATTGTATTCCAATACTATTTACACCCTTTCCTCTAGCGACCTCAAATACTTCATCAAGGTCATCAATATTCCATCTTGTAGGTGTAAATGCAACACTTGTGGGAATTTTGCTACTTAATATTTCCAGTGCATTTATGGCTTTTATAAATACGCCTTCTTTGTTTCTTAATTTGTCATGGCTCTTTTCCATTCCATCCAGGCTAATTTGAATGGCATTAATACCTACTGATTTTAGAGTACCAGCAGTGTCTTCATCCATAAGAATTCCATTTGATACCAAATTAATTATGATGTTATTCTTACTTAGCATTTCGGCAATTCTATACACCAACTGTTTTCTTAATAAAGGTTCGCCTCCGCACAGACACATACTAAAAGGTTTCAATAAGATAATATCATCTATTAAATTGAGTACTTCTTCGTCATTCATCTCGTTATCATTAAGAAAGTCTTCACCGCTGTAATTGTAACAGTGCAAACATCTTAAGTTACATCTATTGGTTATATCAAAATTAATGTGAAAAGGACCGATCAAATAGGATTTATCTTTCATATATGCCTGCCTTCCTCATACTAAATTTAAAATATAATCAGAACAATTTTGCTGAAAATCTATTCCATGTTTCCGTTTAGCCTCATGTACAAAGCTTAGTTCTTTAAATAAATCAAGCCAAATATCATTTATTTGTTTTCCTTCCATTAGTGATGCTCGAATTTTTGTTGGAACAATAATTGTGTTTTCTATCACAACATCAACAATTTCGAGGAAGTGGTTCTTTAGTTCTTTCAGATACTTGCTCCTTATTTTAATTAAATTTAAATCAAGTACTGGAGAACCATAATTTAAAGAGAATGTTATGATTCCGCACGTTTCTCCATTACTTTCCAAAAAAACATATTCTTCAGTTAAATTACTTTTTCTAGACCTTATGTTTATCGAGCTATAATACTCCTCAAACTGTAAATATTCATTAATATATGTATACTCATAATCGCAATCATTTTTTTCATATCTATCTTTATTATTTATGTAGTTCACTATATAAGCTGTATCTTTATCTTCTGAATGTATAATTTTTAAAGGCTTATCCGTCATAAGAACCTCCATCTCGCCGCTAAGCGGCGATACAAATAGTAATGAGAATGGTGCAGCTATTTTATGTTTTTCTCCCCATAAGTTGATAAACAATACCAGCGAAGCTGACAATGTAGCCTCCCTTCACAAAATATTGAATCATTTACCTTAAATTTCGAATTTGCAGCTTTATATTAACATTAAAACCTTTAAATTCCTTCAATTTGTCCTGAATACCCGCTCGTTATTCATGTATCGCCGGTTTGGCGACGTGAATGCCCAAATATGATAGAAATTAAATCGATATTTGACTTAATGAATAGCTAAATTATCCAAGACCCGAATATCCGGGATTTAAGCTAACCTAAAATGCCCAGAAACTGACGGAATTGCCTGTGCGATAATTGCTATATATAATGGAAAGTGCGGAATTCCTGTCCATGTTTACATATTTAGTATTTCCCTTCATTTTATCTCGTTTCCCGCTGACATTGCGTGAATCGCCCTTTATCGAGCGTGAATGCCCAAAAACAGACAGGATATTTAAGTAATAATATCTAATTAATGTTTATAATAAGGAAATAGTAACAATATATTTCCATTGGGAGGTTTGATAGTTTGTTCGCAATACCGTGGTATGCTGTTATATTCATCTCTATTCCAGAAACACTTTCAATTATAGGAATTGGATTTGCTTTGTTTAACATAAATATTGCGCTTGGAAGATCAATTGGGGCAGGAATTTCAGTAGGAGTGGTCAGTTATTTCTTGAGACTGATGCTCATTCCACCTGGAATACATATCATTATCTTGACCTTACTTCTTACCGTGGCTATAAGCTGTTTTTGCCAAATCAAACTCTGTTCCAGTTTTGTTGCAGTTCTGCTCGGAGCCATGATTCTGGGAGTTATTGAAAATGTTATAACATCTTTGGCGCTTAACTTAACCGCAAAAACAGTAAATGATTTAGCTGCAAACCCATGGTTAAACATTGAAGTTTTTCTGCCTACGTTATTGCTCGCATCTTTGTTATATCTTTTGATTAGAAGGCTCAGTTTTGTACTATATAATCTAAATATGAGGTGAATTTCTTGTGAATCGTGGACGAGACATTTTTGTCATTAGTGTAATCATTCTACAGGTTTCGGTTGTCGTATTAATGAACCATGTGATTCGAGCCAGTCCGGATATTAATACAATAAAAGGGTGGTTACCCTTTTGGGAAGTTGTATTATTGACTTTAGCAGTATTAAGCATAGCTTCAATCCGTAATATTGAACAAAATGCCAGGGATAAGATTAAAAGTAGTATCACCAAGAGCCATATGCATCAAATTGAGATTTTGTTACAGACCTTAAGCATGGAAAAACACGAGTTTACAAGGCATTTGCAAGCTTTACAGGCTTTGGTTTATTTAAATCGAAATGAGGAAGCAAAGTCATATTTAGAAGGAATAGCTGAAGGCTACTGGCATTCTGATAATATTGAATATGTTGGCCATCCAAGCATTACCGGACTCATAAACAGCAAGGGCAATTTGGCCAAATCTCAGGGAATAGAGTTTGCAGTTTCAATAACAGCTGATTTTACTAATCTGCCGATTGAATCCTGGGACCTATGTAGTATTCTTGGTAATCTATTAGACAATGCCATGGAAGCCGCTTTAATAGATAAGTTGCATCCAAGGATAGGTATAGAATTCAAATTTGAAAATGGTTACTATACAATATATATTCATAATAATGGTGCAGCTATAAGTACAGATCAAATAAAGAAGGTTTTTCAGTCTGGCTACACAACGAAGAACTCGGTGGGACGTGGATATGGGTTATTTATTACCAAAACTTTGGTAGAGCGTTATAACGGCGAAATCGAATGTGTTTCTAATAGTCGAACAACATTCGTTGTCAAGATACCCAACGGGGAGGTAAAGATATGATTTCTTCAGTATCAAACTGTATTGCAAAATACATTGGGACCATATTGAATTCATCGCCAGACGAGATTGAGGTATATGTTTATGGATCACAAATAATCGTGGGAGCAATCGTTAAAGTAGTGGCAATTCTTTCCCTGGCCTGGGTGCTGAACACCCTAAATACAACCCTGATTCTATTTATAACCTTTGCATCCTTTCGTTGCTTTGGGGGGGGCGCGCACCTTAATAGCTATGCTCGTTGTCTCATCTTTGGGATTACTGTGATTGTCGGCCTGGGGACTCTAACTCAGATCGATTTTAGCAGAATAACGATAACTTTACTATTTATTTTAATTTTCATAGCAGCAGTGTATACCGGACTGAAATGGGTACCCGGGGATACTGAAAAGAAACAAATAACTGATAATAAAATACGTTTAAGACAAAAGCAAAAGTACTTTTTGGTATTAATAGTCTGGTTTTTGGCAGTAATCTTTTTAATGCTTCTTAACCTTGATAATTATGCTTTAGCTATTGTTTTAGGATGTATGGGATCCATATTATTAATTACGCCAGCTGGATATCAATTATTGTTAGGGATTGATAAATTGGCAACAGAGAAAGGGGGTGAAATTTATGATGCTTAAATTTCAAAGAATGGCTCTGAACGCACTGGCTATGGCTTTAGTATTTACTGCCGGTACTGGTGTAAGTGCTAACTGTTGGTGGACTGCATATGAACCAGATGTGCCTAAATGTTTAAAAAGGTAGGTTCAATTGAAAATGGTAGAAGTTTTGCTTCTTGAAGATGAAGAATTCACCCGGGACTTTTTGCGGCAACTATTAAATGAAGTGCCGGGAATTACCCATGTATTCGATACCGGCAGTGGTAAGGAAGCAATTGCCTGGGCAGAAACGCATAACCCTCATCTAATCCTACTCGACATTGAACTTGATAAAGATGGCCCTAATGGCATTGATGTAGCTAAATCTATTTATGGATTTCACAAGGATGCTTACATTGTTTTTGTGACAGGTTATTCCAAGTATGCGGTGGATTCATTCGAAGTACACCCATATGGCTATGTATTGAAACCTATCGTAGTGAGCAAATTCAAGTTATTAATTACTGAAATTGTCCAAAAAGTGCAGTATAACCACAAATCAAATTCAGAAATATTTACCGTTAGAATTAAAGATGAATTAGTACACCTAAACAAAAAGGATATCATTTTTATTGAGGCATTGAATCATACATCAATTATTCACACTCAATCGGCTATCTGGGAATCACGTATAAGCCTGGATCAGATTGAGATGATGTTGGGAGAAGGTTTTTTGCGTGTCCATCGTTCATTTGTAGTCAATTTAAGCAAGGTTAAAAAAACCAGGGTTACATTGGATAGATCATATGAAATCGATTTCTATGAATATCCTCAAAAAGCATTAATGAGCCGCTATAATTACCCGAATTATCGTAAACATTTTCGATAATAATAATGATACAGTAAGTGGTAAAAACTCCAATTGAACAACAGAGGTTACTTGCATGTAACCTCTGCAATAATATGTCTGATTGGTCAGGCAGCGTGGCTGGAAGACATATTTTATCCCCACCTATTCCTTGATTTGGCATCGGTTAGCTGCAAAAATTAATCTTCCAGAATCCTGATGCCGTATTGCGCGGTTAGCTCTGCCAGCCCCTAAGGTTAACTTGCGGCCTCCCACGAAATTCCCCCTTCGAGTACTACACATGCTCCGCTCACGCTCCACGATTAAGGTAGCTCCAGCAGAATTATGATGGGAGAGTTCAGAAAAAGCAAAAGCTGACAGATAACATTATACCTGTCAGTTCGCAGAAAAAATATAATTCCTGGCAACGACCTACTCCGACGCTGCAATCTTGCAGCTAGTGCTGACGAATAGAAGCTCGAAGAGCTGACCGTCAGCGACCACAGTTCTGTGGGATCTAGACATAAAAAAGCTCTGCATTAAAACAAAGCTTGATAGATAAAATAATAATTCCTGGCAACGTCCTACTCTCCCACAGAAATCTGCAGTACCATCGGCGCTGGAGA
>ENA-UOOK01003888-UOOK01003888.1-fermentation-metagenome-genome-assembly--contig:-NODE-3888-length-16532-cov-4.596164_pt1 | contig 16532 bp, 28 predicted proteins | sample MGYA00245777_ERZ724023 | MGnify/ENA primary metagenome ERZ724023 (study PRJEB28704, sample SAMN03018312) | fermentation metagenome | biome: anthropogenic terrestrial biome; feature: soil; material...
ACTTCATTTACTCGCACCTCCTTGCTTACGCTTTGCTTACCTCGATGAGGTGGATAATCTTGGCCACCTTGCCGTTGGTCTGGGCGTTGTCGGGCTGCAGCGTGCAGTCGCCGATTTTGCGAAGACCAAGCGCGCGGGCGGTTGCAATCTGGTCCTTTTTGCTGCCGATCAGGCTTTTGATCAGCTTCACCTTAATCTGTGCCATATTGCTACCCCCTCTGTTACAGAATTTCTTTCGTCGATTTGCCGCGCACGGCGGCTACTTCGTCGGCGGTGCGCAGCCTGGAAAGGCCCTCCAGCGTGGCGCGCACCACGTTGCACGGATTGTTGGAGCGCAGCGCCTTCGTCCGGATGTCCCGGATGCCAGCGGACTCCACCACGGCGCGCACCGCGCCGCCGGCGATTACGCCGGTACCGGGGGCGGCGGGTTTCAGAAGAACGCGGCCCGCGCCGTAGGCGCCGATGGCTTCGTGCGGGATCGTGCTGCCGCGCAGGGAAACCTTGATCAGGTTTTTCTTCGCGTCCTCGATCCCCTTGCGGATGGATTCGGGAACTTCGCCCGCTTTTCCAATGCCGAAACCGACCGTGCCCTTTCCATCCCCAACCACGACGAGCGCGGCAAACTTGAAGATGCGGCCGCCTTTTACGGTTTTGGACACACGGTTGATCGCGACGACGCGCTCCTTCAACTCTCTGTCCATAGATGTTGCGTCAATTCTAGCCAAAAGTATTTCCTCCTTCTTTAGAACTTGAGGCCGCCCTCGCGGGCGCCTTCGGCCAGCTCTTTGACGCGGCCGTGGAAAATATAACCGCCGCGGTCGAATACGACCTCGGAGATCCCCTTCTCGGCGGCACGCCCGGCTATCATTTTGCCGACCTTGCGTGCGGCTTCCTTGTTTCCGCCATTGCCTGTGAACTCTTTGTCCAGCGTGGAGGCTGCTGCAAGCGTTACCCCTGCAACATCGTCGATGATCTGGGCGTAGATGTTTTTGGCGGAGCGGAATACATTCAGGCGTGGGCGTTCTGCTGTGCCCGTAACTTTGCCGCGCACCCTGCGGTGGCGGTTCAGCCTGGCCTTGTTTGTGTCAGCCTTGTTCACCATTTATGATTCACTCTCCCTTCAGTTACTTCTTGGCGCCCTTACCGGCTTTGCCTTCCTTGTGGCGGACATATTCCCCAACATAGCGGATGCCCTTGCCCTTATACGGCTCCGGCGGGCGTTTCTCGCGCACTTCGGCGGCAAACTGCCCCACCTTCTGCTTGTCGGGCCCCAGAATGATGATCTTATTCTGCGTCGGGGCTTCGATCTTGATATCATCGTTCTCGGAAACGGTCACCTGATGGGAATAGCCGAGGTTCATCACAAGGTTCTTGCCCTGCTTCTGCACACGGTAGCCCACGCCGAGCACTTCCAGCTCTTTCCGGTAGCCCTCGGTCACGCCGATGACCATGTTGCTGAGCAGCGAGCGGGTCAGGCCGTGCAGCGCGCGGTTTTCCTTCTCGTCGTCGGGGCGGGCGACATGGATCGCTCCGCCATCCACCGTAACCGTCATGTTGGGATGGACCTTCTGCGTCAGGGTGCCCTTCGGGCCCTTGACCGTAACAACGTTGCCGTCGACCGAAACGTCGACGCCAGCGGGAATATTTATGGGTTTTCTTCCAATTCGCGACATAATTGCACCCCCTTGTTTACCAGATAAACGCCAGAACTTCGCCGCCGATATTCTCCTTGCGGGCCTGACGGTCCGTCATAACGCCCCTTGAAGTCGAAATAACCGCGATCCCAAGGCCCTTCAGAACCCTGGGCAGCTCTTCCGCGTTGGAATAAATGCGCAGGCCCGGCTTGGAAACCCGGCGCAGGCCTTTGATGACGGGGGTCTTCCCCTCGCCGTATTTAAGATTCACCTTGATGATGCCCTGCTTGCCATCCTCAATCACCGTATAGTTTTTGACATATCCCTCGTCAGCAAGAATCTGGACGATTGCCTTCTTCATGTTGCTGGCGGGAATCTCAACGGAATCGTGCTTTGCAGAATTCGCGTTGCGGATACGGGTGAGCAAATCGGCAATTGTATCTGTAATCTGCATACCGTTACCTCCTTTGCTAAGCTTTACCAGCTGGCCTTTTTCACGCCCGGAATCTGGCCCTTGTGGGCAAGCTCCCTAAAGCAGATGCGGCAGATTCCGAACTTGCGAAGGTAACCATGCGGTCTGCCGCAGATTTTGCATCTGTTGTATTCGCGCGAGGAAAACTTTGCCGGTCTCTGCTGCTTGATCTTCATCGATTTTTTGGCCACAGCGATCCCCTCCTTATCTCGCAAACGGAGCGCCCAGAAGCGTCAGCAGCTCGCGTGCCTCTTCGTCCGTGTTTGCGGTCGTCACGAAACAAACGTCCATTCCGCGCACCTTGTCGATTTTATCGTATTCGATCTCCGGGAAAATCAGCTGCTCTTTCACGCCCAGGCTGTAATTGCCGCGGCCATCGAAAGAGTTGGTGCTAATGCCCCGGAAGTCCCTGACGCGGGGAAGGGCCACATTGAAGAATCTGTCGATAAATTCATACATGCGGTCGCCCCGCAGGGTGACCTTCACGCCGATGTTCATCCCGGCGCGGAGTTTAAAGTTCGCGACGGATTTCTTCGCTTTGCAGACCTTGGGCTTCTGCCCGGTGATCGCGGCAATATCCGCCATGATGGAATCGATCGCCTTGGCGTTTTCCTTGGCCTCGCCGGCTCCCACGTTGATGACGATCTTCTCAAGCTTCGGAATCTGCATCACGCTTTTATAAGAGAATTTCTTCATCAGCGCGGGGGAAACCTCCTGCCTGTAATAATCCTTGAGTCTGGCCATGTCGTCTCCTCCTCCCTTACAGCGACTCGCCGCATTTTGTGCAGACGCGTTCCTTGGTGCCGTCTTCATAAATCTTATGCGCGACACGGGTGGGCTTGCCGCAGCGGGGGCAGACGATCTGGACCTTGCTGGCGTACATGGCGCCCTCGGCCTTTATGATGCCGCCCTGTTCGCCCATTTTGCGGGGCTTTACATGCTTGGATACCATGTTGAGGCCCTCGACGATCACTTTGCCTTCTTTGGGGCTTACGGCCATTACCTTGCCCTTTTTGCCGCGCTCTTTCCCGTTCAGAACGATGACGGTGTCACCCGTTTTTACATGAACCTTGTTATTCATCAGTGAGCACCTCCCATCAAAGCACTTCGGGGGCAAGACTTAAGATCTTCAAATAGTCTTTGTCGCGCAGTTCCCTGGCCACGGGCCCGAAAATACGCGTTCCCCTCGGATTTTTGTCGTCTCTTATAATCACCGCCGCGTTTTCATCGAAGCGGATGTACGTTCCGTCATGACGGCGAACGCCGAAAGCAGTGCGTACAATAACCGCCTTTACGACTTCGCCTTTTTTTACAACGCCGCCGGGTGCTGCTTTTTTCACCGAAGCTACCACAACGTCGCCGATATTGGCATACCTCCTGCCGGTCCCGCCCAACACGCGGATGCACATCAGCTCTTTCGCGCCGGTGTTGTCGGCAACCTTGAGGTAAGTCTGCTGTTGTATCACAGTGCGTTCCTCCTTTGCTCAAAGCCGAACAAAATCATTTGGCTTTTTCTATAATCTCGACGAGACGCCATCTTTTTTCTTTGGAAAGGGGACGGGTCTCCATCACACGCACACGGTCACCGATCGAGCACTCGTTATTCTCGTCATGAACCTTCAGCTTTACCGTACGCTTGATAATCTTGTTGTAAAGCGGGTGCTTTACACTGTCCTGAATCGCCACAACAGCGGTTTTGTCCATCTTGTTGCTGACGACCTTGCCGACCTCGGTCTTTCTCATATTCCTGTCGTTCACAGCTTAAATCCTCCCTTCCCCTACGCTTTCGCGCTGTCTTTCAGCTCATTGTCGCGAAGAACCGTCTTGATTCGGGCAATGTCCTTTTTCACAGCGGAAATACGCATCGGGTTGTCAAGCTGGTTGATGGCAAGCTGGAAACGCAGGTTGAAGAGCTCGGCCTTGAGGTCCTTTAGCTTGCTCTGCAGCTCTTCGGTTGACAATTCTCTGATCTCTGAGGCCTTCATGATTGCTCACCACCCGTTTCTTCCTTCTTGACAAATTTGCATTTGATCGGCAGCTTGTTCGCCGCAAGGCGGAGCGCCTCTCTTGCGGTTTCCTCCGGGATTCCGCCCATTTCGAACAGCACCCTGCCCGGCTTCACGACCGCGACCCAGTATTCCGGCGAGCCTTTTCCGGAGCCCATCCGGGTTTCAGCCGGTTTTTCGGTGACCGGCTTATCCGGGAAAATCTTGATCCAGACCTGGCCGAATCTCTTTGTATAACGCGTCATGGCGATACGGGCGGCCTCGATCTGGTTCGACGTGATCCACGCCGGCTCCAGGGCCTGAAGGCCGAAATCGCCGTAAGTTACCTTGTTGCCGCGGTATGCTTTCCCGGTCATGCGGCCGCGGTGCACCCTGCGGTATTTTACACGCTTAGGCAACAGCATTATTTACTGCCTCCTTCCTTACGGGGCTGCTTGCGGTTGTCATGAAGAACCTCGCCCCTGTAAATCCAGACTTTTACCCCGATGCGGCCGTACGTCGTGGCGGCCTCTGCAAAGCCGTAATCGATGTCGGCGCGGATGGTCTGCAGCGGGATCGTGCCGTCGTGGTACTGCTCGGTCCTGGCGATTTCGGCGCCGCCCAGGCGGCCGGAAACCTGAATCTTGATGCCCTTGGCGCCCAGCTTCATGGAACGCCCGATGCACTGCTTTATCGCGCGGCGGAACGAAATTCTCTTTTCCAGCTGCTGCGCGATATTCTCCGCGACGAGCTGTGCGTTCAGGTCGGGGGATTTTACCTCTACAATGTTGATGGAGACCGGCTTGCCCAGCATCTTTTCACACTGGACGCGGAGCTTTTCGATTTCCGAGCCGCCCTTGCCGATGACCATGCCGGGTTTCGCACAGTGGATGTGAACGCGGACTCTGGAAGCGTCGCGTTCGATCTCTATTTTAGGGACGCCCGCCAGGGCGAGCTGCTTCTTCAGCGTTCTGCGCAGGTGATAGTCTTCCACCAGCGTGTCGCCGAACGCCTGGTCCTTCGCGTACCAGCGGGAATCCCAATCCTTGATTACTCCCACACGAAAGCCGTGGGGATTGATTTTCTGGCCCATAGTTTACCTCCTCTTCCGCTATTCTTTTTCCTTGAGCACGAGGGTGACGTGCGAAGATCTTTTCAATATTCTGAACGCGCGGCCCTGCGCTCTCGGGCGAATGCGTTTGAGGATCGGCCCCGGACTTACGAAGCATTCCGCGACATAAAGTCTGGAAACATCCATACTGTGGTTATTCTCAGCATTTGCCATGGCCGACTTCAGCAGCTTCTGCAGGTCTTCACAGGCGGCCTTCGGGGTATGCTTCAGGATAGCCATTGCAAGGTCCGCCGGCTTGTTGCGGATCAGGTCGAGTACGACCGAAACCTTGCGGGGAGAAATACGGGCGTATCTTAAATGAGCCCTTGCTTCCATGCTATACACTCCTTTCGGCCATTATTTCGTGGTTTTGGAACCGGAATGTCCCTTGAAGGTTCTGGTGGGGGCAAACTCGCCTAGCTTGTGCCCGACCATATCCTCGGTGACATACACCGGAACATGCTTGCGGCCGTCATGGACGGCTAACGTATGGCCGACAAAATCAGGAAAAATAATGGACGCTCTGCTCCAGGTTTTGATGATTTTCTTTTCGCCGGCCGCATTCATCTCTTGAATCCTTTTCAGCAGCACGGGCTGAACATAAGGACCCTTTTTCACACTTCTGCTCATCAGTCAAGCTCCTTTCTGTCCGCCTTACTTGCCGTTTCTGCGTTTTACAATGAACTGATCCGAACGGTTCTTGTGCGCGCGGGTCTTGTAGCCGAGCGTCGGTTTGCCCCACGGGGTAACCGGGCCGGGGCGCCCCACAGGCGCCTTGCCCTCGCCGCCGCCGTGCGGGTGGTCGTTCGGGTTCATGGCGGAACCGCGGACTGCCGGGCGCCAGCCCATGTGGCGCTTGCGGCCCGCTTTTCCCAGCTTTACATTTTCATGGTCGATGTTGCTGACCTGGCCGACCGTGGCCATGCAGTTCTGCGGCACGTTGCGAAGCTCGCCGGAAGGCAGCCTTAAAAGCGCCATGCCGTTTTCCTTCGCCATCAGCTGGGCCATGTTTCCGGCCGCGCGCGCCACCTGTGCCCCTTTTCCGGGGTACAGCTCCACGTTGTGGACGAAGGTGCCGGTGGGGATATTGGCAAGCGGAAGCGCGTTGCCGGGCTTGATGTCGGCAGCGGCGCCGGAAACGACGACGTCGCCGGCCTTCAGGCCGCTCGGGGCGACGATGTAGCTCTTCTGGCCGTCTTCATACCGGATCAAAGCGATGAAGGCGGAGCGGTTCGGGTCGTACTCCAGCGAGAGGACGGTCGCGGGCATATCCGCTTTCTGGCGCTTGAAATCGATCACGCGGTATTTCTGGCGGTTTCCGCCGCCGCGGTGGCGCACGGTGATCCTGCCGTAGCTGTTGCGGCCGGACTTGTTTTTCAGCGCCGTCAGAAGGCTCTTTTCCGGGCCTTTCTTGGAAAGGCCGGAATAATCCGTCACGGACATGCCTCTACGGGAAGCCGTGGTCGGTTTAAAATTGGTAATAGGCATTCGGTCTCACTCTCCTTACGATGGCTTTGCGGGGAATTGCCGGTTCCCCATACTTTGCCCCCGCCTTCAGGATCAGGCGGGAAATCACATCATGCCTTCAAAAAATTCGATTGTCTTGCTGTCTTCGGTCAGGGTGACGACCGCTTTTTTCCACGCGGGGGTGTAGCCCTGGCTTTTGCCCTGGCGGCGCATATGGCCCCTGACATGCAGGGTGTTCACCTTTTGCACCTTCACTTTGAACAGCTCTTCCACGGCGCGCGCAATATCGATTTTATTGGCGTCTTCGGCGACTTCAAAGGTGTACTTTTTCTGACCGATCCCGCCCATGCTCTTTTCGGTGATGATCGGGCGGATCACAATATCCTGTGCTGCCATTATGCATACACCTCCTCAATCTTCGCCACGGCATCCTTTAAGACGATGAATTTGTCCGCGTTGAGGATGTCGTAGACGTTCAGGGTGTTGACCGTGGCGGTCTTGACGCCCGGAAGGTTCCTCGCGGAGGCGATGACCTTCGGATCCCCTTCGGGCAGGACGATCAAAGCTCTTTTTTCCGAGCCGAGGGCCTTGAGCATCGCCGCGACGGCCTTTGTCTTGTATTCATCCAGGACGATCTTGTCGAGCACGACCAGTTCCTGGTCCGCCGCCTTGCTGGAAAAAGCGGATTTCATGGCGAGGCGCCTTACCTTTTTGTTCACGGGATAGCGGTAGTCGCGCGGCTTGGGCGCGAACACGATGCCGCCGTGGGTCCACTGCGGGGAACGCGTGGAACCCTGTCTTGCGTGGCCGGTGCCCTTCTGGCGCCAGGGCTTTCTGCCGCCGCCGGAAACCTCGGCGCGGGTCAGGGCAGACTGTGTGCCCTGCCGCTGGTTCGCAAGATAATTCTTGACCATATCGTGCATGGCGGCGGTGTTGGGTTTGATCCCGAACACGGCGTCGGAAAGGTTGATCTTTTCAACTTCTTTTCCCGCCATATCAAGTACTGCTACTGTAGGCATTGCAATTCCTCCTTCCCTTACGCCTTGACGCTGTCGCGGATGACGACGGTGCCGCCGTTCGGGCCCGGTACGGCGCCCTTGACGGCGATCAGATTGTTTTCGGCATCCACTTTGACAACGGTCAGATTCAGAACGGTGATCTTTTCGGAGCCCATATGCCCCGCCATTTTCAGTCCCTTGAACACGCGGGACGGAGTGGAGCAGGCGCCGTTGGAGCCGCCGTGGCGCGCGACCGGGCCGGAACCGTGGGATTCCTTCAGCCTCTGGAAGTTCCAGCGCTTGATGACGCCCGCGTATCCCTTGCCTTTGCTGGTCCCGGTCACATCCACCCTGTCCCCGTTCGCGAAGACGTCGGCCTTGATCAGGTCGCCGGGCTGATAGGAATCGGTATTGTCCAGCCGGAATTCCCTCAAATGCCGCTTCGGCGCCGCGTTCGCCTTGTCGAAGTGGCCCTTCCGGGGCTTGTTCACCCGGTTGGCCTTCAGGTCGCCGAAGCCCACCTGAATGGCGGCGTACCCGTCGTTTTCCACGGTCTTTTTCTGCGATACCACGCAGGGCCCGGCTTCTACGACGGTAACGGGAACGACGTTGCCCTTTTCGTCGAAAATCTGCGTCATGCCGATTTTCTTGCCAATGATTGCCTTCTGCATTATTTTACCTCCTGTGCAGGTTATTGGTTGGCTTTCGCCAACATGACCCCGGCTGTCCGGTCGGTCAGAGCTTGATCTCAATCTCGACACCGGCAGGGAGTTCCATGCCCATCATGGCTTCCACGGTCTTGTTGGAAGGCCGCAGAATGTCGATCAGTCTCTTGTGGGTTCTCATCTCAAACTGCTCGCGGCTGTCCTTGTATTTGTGAACGGCGCGCAGAACCGTTACGATCTGTTTTTCCGTCGGAAGCGGAACGGGCCCGGAAACCCTTGCGCCCGTGCGCTTTGCCGTCGCGACGATCTTTTCAGCCGATTGATCCACCAGCTGATAATCGTACCCCTTAAGCCTGATTCTGATTTTTTCTTTGACTGCCACTGTGAATCGCCTCCTTATTGTAGTTGGCGGGCGGCGCTTTTTAAATCCTTACACCGCACCGGGTGTTTCTCCCCGATACATTGAAAAACCGGATTGACTTTTTACAAAGTAAATCCGGGAAAGGAACAAAAAACGTCTGAGCATGCAAAGCAAAAAACGCACGCTCAAAATATCTGTCGCCCGGTTTAAAATCGGACATACTCCACGGAAAAACCGGCTGTTTCAGCCGCAACCTCCCGCTTCAACGCATATCTGTCGCAGTCACGCTTGATTATAATACCACACTGCGGCGGATAACACAAGCCCCAATTTCTGTTTTTAACAAAAAATTTTTATCCAGGCATTTTCCTTACCGCAATTCCAGTTATGATTGCGAACCAATTCTACATAGCTTTTTTCCTTGTTCGGCGCAATTTTATTCCGAAAATCCGTCGTTTTTTATTGATCAAACAAGGCCTAGCTGAAAATGCTGTAAACTGTCCCGCGCCTGTGCAGGGGCGGCGCAACCCAAAAGGAAATTACTGCATTATTTTCCGGCAGGCCGCTGAAATTATACATGGAATTCAAAAATTTGGCAAAAGCCGGGCTTTCCGCGGGAAAACCCGGCTTTTTTGCTTTTTCGAAAAGCGTTTCTTTTTTCCGGCTGCCCGGGTGATTCAGGAGAAAAAGTCGATTCTTACGAATCTTCTGATTTTCTGCAGCGGGACGACCACCTGGTAAAAATCCCCCGCGGCGTGGGAAACCTCTATCGTAAAGCCGATGCCGTCCGGCGTCATATAGACCGGCGTCGCCGGTAGCAGCTGGCGCAGCGCATCCCAGGAGAGGGAATCGAGCACCTCCGGCGGGGCATCCTTCTGGATCTCCTTCCACAGGATCACCGCGAACTCGTCGTTCTCCTTCAGGATGTCCCCGGTGGAGAGGGATTTCCCCGTTTTCAGGCAGAAATTGACCGTGCGCGTCGTGCGCCCGGAAGAAACCTCGTCGTTGCGCGAGCAGTTCGTCACGAACAGCACGCTGACAAAGCTGCTGTTCTGGCGGGTGATCTCGTAATCCGTTTTCAGCGAGACCGCCATCGGCTTTTTGGTCCGCTCGTCATATTCCACGCGATATCCGTTCTGGTCGGCATCCTTCATCCCGGCGGCTTTCAGGGCCGCGTTCAGGCTGTCGGCGTTTTTTACCTCCGCAAATTCCGGGTATGCCACCTGATACGACTTTTTGAACTGATCGAACGTGAAGATTTTTTTCGTGACGGCAGCCGTCACGGCCTGCCCATCCGCCGGAACGGATTCCGATGCCGGCTCCGAAACGGAGACCGGCTCCGGTTCGGATGGCTCGGAGGAAACCGCCGGCGGCTCCGAAAGCGGTTCCGAAGACGACGAGGCGGTGCGGTCCGCGCACGCGCTGAGCGAGACCAGAAGGGCCAGGGCAAGGCCAAACCATTTTTTCATATTCTTTCCGCCTTTCCTCTGCCCGCGGAGCCGAAACCCGCGGGCCCGTTTTCCCAATCAGCGGCAGAACGCAATCGCGCGGCGGGCAGGGGAAAAAAACCCGCCGCCCCCGCTGAAAGCCGATTCGCCCGGCGAAGAACCGGAACAGCCGCTGACACCTCTTTTCTCCTATCATATCCGGCGTTTCCGGGAAAATCAATGGAAAAATATAAAGGAACGATGATTGAAGCAACGTGAGCCGCCAATAAGGAATTTTCCGCTTCGGCAAGGAAAAAATTCTTTCCGGATTCCGCGCATTTTGGACGCCGGGAGGCACAATTCCAGCCAAAATGCCGAAATAGACCAGTCCCTTGTTTTTTCAAACGAGGTCAGGGAAAAAGCCGCGGGAATCAAAGAACCGCCCGATGCGCGCGTGGAATCAATCAACGATTCCTAAAATTCAAAAAGGGAAAAGCGGCAGCACTCATCCGCTTTTCCCTTCTCATTTCCGCATTCGCGACGTTTAATAGGCTTTTCCCCAGTAGACCATGGCTTTCGCCTTTTTTCCGCAGCAGACGCAGGTGTCCGCAATCTGCTCCTGCTCGAACGGAATACAGCGGGAGGACACCCCTGCGACATCCTTCAGCTTCTCTTCGCAGGCCGGGTCGCCGCACCACATCGCCTTGATAAATCCCGGCTTGCTGTCGGCGGCCTCGCGGAATTCGTCGAGCGTCCTGACCGAATAAGTCATGCTCTCCCGGCGTTCCAGCGCCTTTTGGAACAGGCCGCTGCGCACTGCTTCCAGCTGCTCCGCCACCGCCTGCTCCAGCCCGCCGAGCGGGACGAAGGTTTTCCGGCGGTCGCTGCGGCGGACCAGCACGCACTGATCCTTCTCCATATCCCTGGGGCCGATCTCCAGCCGGAGCGGAACCCCTTTCATTTCATACTGGGCAAATTTCCAGCCCGGGGACTGGTCGCTGTCGTCCACCTTTACCCGGAACGTCTTCTTCAGGCGCTGCTCCAGCTCGCGGGCCTTTTCCAGAACCCCCGGCTTATGCTGGGCGACCGGCACGATGATCACCTGGATCGGCGCGACGGCCGGCGGAAGGATCAGGCCGTCGTTGTCGCCGTGCGTCATGATGATCCCGCCGATGATCCGCGTGCTCAGGCCCCAGGATGTCTGGTAGGGATGACAGATGGAGTTGTCCCTTCCCTGGAACGTGATGTCGAAGGCTCTGGCAAAGCCGTCGCCGAAATAGTGGCTGGTCCCGGACTGAAGCGCCTTCCCGTCGTGCATCATGGCCTCTATGGTATAGGTCATTTCCGCACCCGCAAATTTTTCCTTGTCGGTTTTGCGCCCTTTGATAACCGGAATCGCAAGCTGGTTTTCGCAAAGCTCCGCATACACGCGCAGCATCTGCTCGGTTTCGGCCTTCGCCTCTTCCGCGGTTTCGTGCATCGTGTGCCCTTCCTGCCAGTGGAACTCCACCGAGCGAAGGAACGGGCGGGTGGTTTTTTCCCAGCGCACCACGGAACACCATTGATTATACAGCTTGGGCAGATCGCGCCAGGAATGGATGATGCGCGCGTAATGGTCGCAGAACAGCGTTTCCGATGTTGGGCGCACGCAAAGCCGCTCCTGCAAAGGCTCGTTGCCCCCCTGGGTCACCCAGGCGACCTCGGGGGCGAAGCCCTCCACATGATCCTTTTCCTTCTGGAGAAGGCTTTCCGGGATGAAAAGGGGCATGGAAACGTTCTGATGCCCCAGCTCCTTGAAACGCCTGTCCAGAATGTCGTGGATGTTCTCCCAGATCGCGTAGCCGTAAGGCTCGATCACCATGCAGCCGCGCACGCTGGTGTAGTCCATCAGCTCCGCCTTCTTGACGATATCCGTGTACCACTGGGCGAAATCCTCCTCCATGGGGGTAATCGCCTCAACCATCTTTTTCTGTTCGGCCATGCCATAATGCTCCCTTATTTGTTCTTTCCAGTCACCTTATCCAAAAGGACGGTCACCAGATAGATCAGTACCATTACAATAAAAATTCCAAGCATTCCCTTGCCCATCAGTTCAAGAGAATGGGAAATGTCGGAGCTTTCCACATTTCCGAGAACGCTGTGGAACGCAATCGCCAATAAATTCAAATTCATAATAAGCCCTCCCTTATGCTAAAAAGACTTTGGCAAGAGAAAGAATGATGCCGCCGGCCACAACGGAGCCGATCTGCCCGGCAACGTTCGCGCCGACCGCGTGCATCAGAATATGGTTCTGGTTGTCCTCTTTCAAAGCCATTTTCTGAATGACGCGCGCAGACATCGGGAACGCGGAAATACCGGCGCCGCCGACCATTGGGTTGATTTTCCTTCCCTTGGGCAGGAACAGGTTGATGATTTTCGCAAAAACCACGCCGCCGATGGTGTCGAACACAAACGCAAACAGCCCGAGCGCCATTACCATCAAAGTGCCCCAGGTGAGGAACTTGTCCGCCTGCATGGTGAACGCGATGGTGACGCCGAGGAAGATCGTGATCAGGTTTGCGAGCGGGCCCTGCGCCGTTTGGGACAGGCTTTCAAGGCGGCCGCATTCACGGATCAGGTTGCCGAACATCAAAAATCCAACCAGAGCGACAGAATCGGGGGCGATCAGGCCGGCGATCAGCGTGACGATGATCGGGAACAGGATCTTCGTGGTCTTGGTCACGGATTTCGGATTATACGGCATGCGGATTTTACGTTCCTTTTCGGTGGTGACCCAGCGGATCGCCATCGGCTGGATCAATGGAACCAGCGCCATGTACGAATATGCCGCGACCGCAATGGCGCCCATGTAGGCGCTGTTAAGCTGCTGGGAAACCAGAATAGAGGTGGGGCCGTCCGCAGCGCCGATCACGCCGATGCTCATCGCGTCCTTCAGCGGGAAGCCGAGCAGCACCGCGAGAACGACCGTCAGGAAGATTCCGAACTGCGCCGCGCCGCCGAACAGCAGCATGCGCGGGTTGGAAAGCAAAGGCCCGAAATCGATCATCGCGCCGATGCCGACGAACAGCAGAAGCGGGAACGCTTCCGAAGCGGCAATGCCGATGTTGAACAGCCATGCCACAATGCCCTGTGTGTTTTGGTCGCCGATTACGCCGGGCAGCGGCAGGTTTACCAGAATTGCGCCGAATCCCATGGGAAGCAGAAGTGCAGGCTCAAAATCCTTTTCGATTGCAAGCCAGATCAGCAGTCCTCCTATCACCCACATGACCAGCATTTTGGGATTGGCAGCCATTGTCTGAATGCCATTAACTAAAAAGCTGAATCCACTCAATGATTTTACTCTCCTTTAATATATTTTATTTCCATGCTAACTCCCATACATTATAAAGGCATCAGTCAGAATTTTCAAGGGAGATTTGATAAAAAAGATAATAATTTGACAAAGGAAGAAATAAGAAAAAGCCGCTGTGCAGGCACAGCGGCTTCACATGGGAAATATTCCCGGCGCGTCGGCGCCTTCAGAATATTTATACATGATCTTCAATGTATTTTACCAATTCACCGACCGTTTTGATGTTTTCGACCTCGCTGTCCGGAACTTCGATTTCGAATTCATCTTCGATCGACATCAACAGATCCACAACATCAAGAGAATCGGCCCCCAGGTCGTCTACAATCGATGTATCCGGAGTAATGGAATCTTCTTCCACATCAAACTGCTCGCTGAGAATCGCCTTAACCTTCTCTAAAACCATCCCTGCTCCTCCTTGCGTTTATAGTTTAAAAAATGATTGCTTTTTGATGTTTGCAATCAAGAATATTGTATGCTACAATTTCCCTATCCACATATTATTAGCAAACTTTCACTTTGTCAATAGAAAATATCACATTCTTAAATTCTTTTATTTTCCCATCCTTATCATCCTGGAGACTGACCTGATATGAGAAAACAAACCTTTGCGGTCATCGGACATCCCGTCGGCCACACCATGTCGCCGTTCATCCACAGCCGGCTCTTTTCGTTCTCCGGCGCCGACGCGCAATACCGGGCGCTGGACATCGCGCCCGAGGAACTTTCTTCGGGCCGGGCGGCGGAAACGCTGCGCGGGCTCGACGGATTCAACGTTACCATTCCCCACAAAAGGAACATCATTCCCTTTCTGGACGCGGTCGATGAAAAAGCGAAGCTTTTTTCTTCGGTGAACACCGTAAAAAACGAGAACGGAAAGCTGACCGGCTACACGACGGACGGCGACGGCTTTCTGGCGGCCCTCGCGGACGCCGGGGTGCGCCCCGGCGGAAAAAGCCTGGTGCTCGGCGCGGGCGGCGTTTCCCATGTGATGGCGTTCGAGCTTTCCCGGGCTTCGGAAGAGCCGGACATCACCGTCTGCGCGCGCGAAAGCGGGCTGGAAGCGGCAAAATCGCTCTGCGATTCGCTTTCGCGCGATCTGAAAGCGCGCGGCAGGACAAAATTCCGTCTGTGCGCCTGCCTGTACCGGGAGCTTCCCCCGGACGCCAGATTCGGCCTTGTGGCAAACGGGACGCCGTGCGGCATGTATCCCCTCGAAAACAGGATGCCGGACGTCCCGCCCGGCCTTCTCGCCCGCGCGGGGTGCGTGTTCGACGCGGTCTACAACCCCGAGCAGACCCTTCTGCTCAAAACCGCGCGGAGCCTCGGCGTGAAGACCGTGGGCGGCATGGACATGCTGGTGTGGCAGGCCGCGCGCGCGCAGAGCATCTGGCTCGGCGTGGAGTTCGACCCGGAAAAGGTGCGGGAAATCAGCCGCCTCGCCTCTCTGGAGAGGGAGCGCGTGTTCGGCGCGGCAAAAGGATGAGCCCCATGAAACGGAAAAACATCGTCCTGTGCGGCTTTATGGGGTGCGGAAAGTCGACGGTCGGGCGCGCTCTGGCGGAAAAAATTTCCGCGGAATTCGTCGACATGGATTCCCTGATCGAGCGGCGGGAAAACGCCACGGTCGCCGAAATTTTCCGGAAAAAAGGCGAGGAAGCCTTCCGCCGGATGGAAACGGAGGCGGCGCTGGAGCTTTCGGGCCGAAGCGGGCTTGTCATAGCGGCGGGCGGCGGCGTGCTGCTGAACCCGGAAAACGTGCGGATCCTGCGGCGCACCGGCGTCGTCGTCCTGCTTTCGGTCCCCGTGGAGACGATCGCCCGCCGGCTGGAAGGGGACGCCACCCGCCCGCTTCTTCTGCGGGAGGACCGCGCCGAATTCCTGCGCTCCCTGTACCGGGAGCGGATGCCCCGCTACCTTTCCGCGGCGGATGTCCGCGTGGACGCGGACGCGCCCCCGGAAGAGGCCGCCGGGCGCGTTTTTCGGGCCGTATGCGCCTTTCTGTCGGAAAAGCCTTGACAAATGCCCCGCAAATGTTTATGATGAAAGCAAGATTTGAACGATCATTCGGAGGAAATTTTTCCATGAAACAGTTCCGCAGCGACGCGCGATTTACCGGCTATGGCTATCCCCGCTACTTTTTTGTGGCGCGGGCTTTTTGCGCATCCCCGGAATATCGCTGTGACTGTTTCCGTCTGCCTTTGATCGACTCGCATCTTTACTGATTATTCGGGTAATCCAAGGGACGAAGCTGGTTTCAGCTTCGTCCCTTTTTCTTTTGCCTGAAACGGAGGGTTTCTATCATGATTATCGTATTAAAGCACGACTGTACGCCCGAGCAGATCGAAGCATTTTCAAAGAGCCTCACCAGCCGCTACGACGTCAAGGTGAACACCTGGTTCGGCACCCAGAGCACCGTGCTCGGCCTGATCGGCGACACTTCCGCCATCGACATCGACAACATCGCCGCCCAGAGCTTCGTCGAAAGCGTCAAGCGCGTGCAGGAGCCGTACAAGAAAGCAAACCGGAAATTCCACCCGGACGACACCGTCGTCACCCTGCCGGGCGGCCAGAAGATCGGCGACGGCTCCCTCGCGCTGATCGCCGGGCCCTGCTCGGTGGAAAGCGAAAGCCAGATCTGCGGCATCGCCCGGCGGGTCAAGGCGGCCGGCGCGAAATTCCTGCGCGGCGGCGCGTTCAAGCCCCGCACCTCCCCCTATTCGTTCCAGGGCATGCGGGCCGAAGGGCTTCAGCTTCTCAGCGAGGCGAAGAAGGAGACCGGCCTTCCCATCGTGACGGAAATCATGCGCGTCTCCCATCTGGAGCTGTTCGACGACGTCGACATCATTCAGGTCGGCGCGAGGAACATGCAGAATTTCGAGCTGCTCAAGGAGCTTGGAAAGATCGACAAGCCCATTCTGCTCAAGCGCGGCCTTTCCAGCACGATCGAGGAGCTGCTGATGAGCGCGGAATATATCATGGCGGGCGGAAACGAAAGGGTGATCCTGTGCGAGCGCGGCATCCGCACCTTCGAGAACTTCACCCGCAACACGCTCGACATCT
>ENA-UOOK01003889-UOOK01003889.1-fermentation-metagenome-genome-assembly--contig:-NODE-3889-length-16531-cov-41.832119_pt1 | contig 16531 bp, 16 predicted proteins | sample MGYA00245777_ERZ724023 | MGnify/ENA primary metagenome ERZ724023 (study PRJEB28704, sample SAMN03018312) | fermentation metagenome | biome: anthropogenic terrestrial biome; feature: soil...
CAGGTGAAGAAGTCCACCTACAAAAAAATTTTTTAAAAAATTATTAAAAACTGCACATAAAAAAAGCTAATGTTTACTTAACATTTTTTTTTATTTGCTAATGACTTCTATTTTTTAAAAAAAATGTGAAAAATTTAAAGGTTGGGAAAAACTTAATAATTTTTAAAATTTATTTTTTGTATAAGTAAAAAAAATTTAAACATTTTTTTATTACCTCTCAAACAATAAAGAAATTAAGTTTTTTCAATAAAGAATTTTAATTAAATATTTAATTTAAAAAAATTTCTTGTATCTAAAAAAATAATATTTTGAAAATTAAATAATAAATAAAAATAAGAAAAATTATTAAACCATAACTTTTTAAAAAGAAGGTAAAGAGTAATTTATTCTAAAAAATAAAAAGTTTTTACTATTTAGTTTCTTTTTTTATAACCTCACTCCTAAAAAGGACTAAAAAATTTTTTAAAATTAGAATTAATGTTCTATAAATTCTTTTTAATATAACTAAAAATATTTTTTAAGGTAGAATATAAAAAATTTAATTTATAAAAAAATAAAGGATATGGTTTTAATAATTAAAAACAATCTAAATAAATAAAATATAGATTATATAAACGAAAAAGCTTAATTAAAACTAAAATTTTTTTTAACTTATACTAAATAAAATAAAATTTAAGAAATATTTTTATTTTACCCTCCCTTCCTTTTTACATTTTTTCACCATAAAAACACCCTATATTTCACAATCTAAAGATCTGTTAGATTAGTGAAATTTTTTTAATTTAATAAAAATAATCAAAAAAAATGGAGGCCCATTAATAATGGCTGATATATTTCCTTTAATTTTAGGAATATTAATATTACTAGCTAGTTTAATCTCAATACGTGCTGGAATATCAGTTACAGTTATTGAAATTTTACTTGGAGTAATCGTTGGAAACTTAGGTTTCTTTCATGCGGAATCATGGATGTTATACCTTGCAAGTTTTGGAGGTATACTTTTAACTTTCCTTGCAGGTGTAGAAATAGATGTAAATATGTTGAAAGAGAATTTTAAAGAAAGTTTTACTATAGGATTCTTATCGTTTTTAATACCTTTTGCTGTTATATTTGTTTTAACATATAATATTATAGGTTGGGGTTTAAATCCAAGTTTACTTACAGCTACAGCATTATCTGAAACAAGTATAGCTGTAGTGTATAGTGTTTTAGCAGAAAAAGGATTATTTAGTGAGAAAATTGGTAAACTTATTATGGTTGCAACTTTCATCACAGATATGTGTACTGCTGTAGCATTAAGTGTTTTGTTTGTCAAATTTGACATATATACTGTAATATTTTATGTAGTTTCAATTGTTGTACTTGTATTATCTTATTACCTTTCAGATTATATATTTAATAATGTTAAACTTAAAAATAAATTAGCTGAAATTGAAATCAAATATATTTTCTTACTATTGTTGATATTCATATTCTTTGCTAGTTTAGGTGGAGGTCAAGCTATATTACCTTCTTTTGTTTTAGGTGTGATCTTATCTAGATACTTTAAAGAAAACCGTGGAGATTTAAATGTTAAATCAAGATTTAAAACAGTTGCATTTGCTATATTAACTCCTATATTTTTTATAATGGGTGGTATGAAAGTTTCTATACCTTTGATTTTATCCTCTTTTGGAATTTTCATTGTGATGTTTGCTCTACGTCAATTAAGTAAGTATGTAGGTGTTTATTATGTTAGTAGATATTTCCTTAAATCTAATTATACTTATGTTACTTTGATGATGAGTACTGGTTTAACATTTGGTTTAGTAGCAGCTTTATTTGGTCTTAATTCTGGATTAATTAATCAAACTACTTATAGTGTTTTAACTGGAGTATTAGTTTTAAGTGCTGTATTACCAACATTTATGGCTGAAAAATGGTATCCTCCAATACATAGTGAAGATATTGTTGAAACTGAAATATGATAAAAATAAAATTTTTAATAAAATTTTATTTATCCATTTTCTTATGGGAAAATTAGTAAAATTTTAGATTAAATATTGTCATCTTCAAAGTTGAAAATATAATCTACTGTTTGTATAAGGTTAGTTTTATTTTTAACTTTTTTATTCTTTTTTAATTTATCTTCTTTTTTTATTAAATCCTTATTTTCCTTATTATTGGACATAATAATTATTTCCATGTTTTAATTTCTAAAATTTTTTAAAAATAGTTAAATTTTTGTTAATTGTTTTAATAAAATCTTGTAATTGATGATATAAATTTATTCTAAAATTCTTTATATAATGTTTTCTTTGATTTATTCTACTTGCAAGTGTATTGATGTATAATACTTCAGATATGCAGTATACAAGAAGTAAACCAATGTTTAATATTGCGAATATAGTTAATAAGAAGTATTGAAAATGGTGTGTTTGTTTTTTTTCTCCTTTTAATTTTGTCCCACATTTGTAACAGTAAACTGATTCAAAATCATTTATGGTTTGACATTTTGGACATTTCATTTTATACTTACATCCTTTACTTTTTTTATATAATGGCATCCATTGTTTATTTTATTAAATTGTATGTTCTTATATTGTTTATAGGTTAAATATTTTGTTATTTAATTTTTTAATTATTTTAGTAATTTATTTTCGAAATTATTAAAAGAAATGAATTATAATATAATATTTATTCAAAAGTTATATGTTAAAAATAATTTAAATTTTTTCTATTTATAAAAAAAAGTTTGGAATAAGGTGATTTTTTTTGATTGATTTTGATTTTAAAATTATGAGTTGTAATCTTAATGGAATTAAAAGTGCTAAACGTAAAGGTTTTCTTGATGTTGTGAGTGGTGAAAATCCTGATATAATTTGTATTCAAGAAACTAGAACATGTTTAGATAATTTACCTGAAGATTTAATTAATATTCCTGGTTATATGAATGTTTTTTATAGTAATCCTAATCCTGTTTTATGTGGTGTTGCTATTTATAGTAAAGTTAAACCTTTAAGTATTCAGTCTGGTTTAAATATTGAGGAGGATATTGAGGGTCGTTTGTTACGTTTTGATTTCCCTGATTTTACTCTTATAAATGCTTATATTCCAAGTGGGAGTAATAAGTTAAGGTTACAGCATAAGCATGATTTTGTTTATAAATTATTTAATTATGTTAAAGATTTGCATGATGAAGGTAAGAATGTGATTCTTTGTGGTGATTTTAACATCGCTCATGATAAAAGAGATCTTTATTTTAAAGAGTTTAAAAGTGCTGGATTTTTACCTGAAGAACGTAAGATGATTGATTGTTTCCTTAAGAGTGGTTTTAAGGATGCTTTTCGTGAATTATATCATGATGAGGAAAAGTTTTCTTGGATGTCTTGGAGAACTCGGAATAATCCTAATTTAGGTGGTGGTTTACGTCTTGATTATTTCTTTGTTAATGATGGTTTAATGGATTCTGTTGTTGATTGTGAGATTAAGGATTTTAACTTATCTGATCATTGTCAATTGTTTTTGAAATTAAATTTGAAAAAGGAGAATGTTGAGGATTAAATTTTTTTATATTTAATCCTAATTTTTATTTTTATTTTTTTTATCCTATGTTTATGTTTACGTGTAAGAATATTAATCCAAATAGTAGTATGTTTAGGAGTAATATTATTATTCCGCTGTTTTCATGTTTTGGATAGGTTATTATGATGTAGTAACTTAGTAGTAAGCTTAGTGTTATTGTTATTAGGCTTAGTGGTATTGGTTGTGTGTTGTTGCCTATTATGATTTGTGATATTGGTATTATTGAGAATAGTATTAGTAATGAAATTATTGTTATTAGGTAGTTTAGTCCTATTATTGTTTTTTCTTTTTTTGGTGTTGGTGTTTGGTTTTTTTCTTTCATAGTTTATTTTTTCTTTTTTTTATCTTATTTAGTTTTAATGGTTTTTTTCTAAAAATTTTTACTAACAATCGTTAGCTTTATATAGTATTTATTACAAAATAAAAACTAACAAGTGTTAGTATATATTTTTTTTAATAAAAAAAATAACATTTGATAATAAAAATCATGGAGATAAAAATATGGAAACAACAAGAATAAGAAAAACAGAAAATGATGCTCAATATGAAGAATTAATTGATGAATACATAACAAGAGGATACAAAACAGAACAAAGAGGAGAAAAAACCTGTAACTTAATGAAACCTAATTATGGATCAACTCCCTCCCATTTAATAGTAGCAATACTAACCTGCTGGTGGACATTATTTGTTGGAAACATAGTATGGGCAATATACAATTACTATCAAAACTCTGACCATGTAATAATAAAAAAACAATCTTAAAAATAAATTAATAAAAGAATAAACTAACAAATGATTGTTAGTTTAATTAATATTTTAAAAAAACACTAAAAAACAAGAAGGGTAAAAATAAATGAGTATAACATACAACATAGAAGACCCAAATTACTACAAAACAATAAACAAGTTCACAAACACAATCATAAAAGAAGAAAAAAAATACTTAACATACATAAACAATTACACAAAACATGCCAAAAATAAAACAAAAAAAGAAGCAATACTAGAATCATTAATAATAGGAACATACTGGAACAACTATATCCAAAATGCAATAAACCTAAACCAAAAAGACTACATAAAACTCACAAACTTATTAAAACAACGAGAAGAAAAAAAAGAACTAAAAAATGAAATAGACCAAATACGAGGACAATTAAACACAAAAATAATAAAAAATAATAAAACACAAAAATCAAGAATAAAACTAAACTTACAAAACCTAAAAAAACTAATAAAATTCCTCGAAGCAACAGGAGAATTTAAATATGAAATAAAACACTTAAACACATTCTTAGACTATTTAGAAACATTAAACATTAATAAAATAGAAAAAATTTTAAGAGAAATCCAAAAATTCACAAAAAACTTCCAAGATAAAGCAGAAAAAACTTTAGGAAAATACACAATAAACATAAAAGAATACTTAAAAACAAGTCAAATAAAACATAAAAACAAAGAGGACATTATACTCTGCTCAAGAAACATAAATGAATACTACTTAGAAATGTTTGGAGCAGAAATAATGAACCAAATTAATCATCAAGAATTTCAAAAAAGACCAAGAAAAGCATTAATACTCCCAGGATGCATGAGACTACCAAAAAACATATGTAAAGGAGAAAAAACACACCTTGGAGATGTATGTAAAAAATGCAACGCCCAATGCCCTACTTACAAACTAAAAAAACAAGGCGAAAAAGAAAAATTTGAAGTATATACAATAACTCATGAATCAGATGCATTTAAAAATGCAAGCCAAGAAGATAAAAAAGAATTAGGGATAATAGGGGTAGCATGCACATTAAACCTTATAAATGGTGGATGGAAAGCAGGAAGTTTAGGAATACCTGCGCAATGTGTAATCTTAGACCAAGTAGGATGCACAAATCATTGGAGTGAAAAACCAAAAACAATAAAATTTAATATTAAGCAATTAAATACTATACTCATATAAAAATAGGAAAGATAAAAAAACATGACAATACCAACACCATTAGAATTAATGATACCAATACTTGATTTTTCAAAAGATAAAGAAGAAAAAAATATAGATCAAACACTTGAATACTTAAAAGATAAATTTGAATTAACCCCAGATGAGATTAATTCAACTAATACAAATGGACATTCTATAATAAGTAATAATATTAAATCTGCACGAAAATATTTAGTACAATCTGGTTTATTAGAATATACTAAAAAAGAATATGCTAAAATAACTGAAAATGGATTAAAAGTCCTTCAAAACAAAACACAATAAAAAACTATTTAATATAAAACTTTTTCTATACTTTTTATTTAATCATTTATTTCTAAATTAATTTTAAAAATTAAAGAAAATATTTTCACTTAAACATTTAATTTAAAACATAAAATCAAATATACATATAAATATTGATTTAACCCTATTTTTCAATATTAACTATTAAATCGTAAATTAAATCTTAATAACAGATTTAATAAATAAATAATTGACCTATTTAATAAGATTTGCCCTATTTTTACTTTCAAAAGTTTAAAAAAACTTAAATTTAAGTTTAGTGGATTGTTTAAATTTAAGTTTTAGTGTATTATTACCTTATAATGATGGTGAAGACTTTTATTATCAGTATATTAATAATACTAAATTTTTCAGTAAAAGTTTTAAAAGATATGAAATTGGATTCTCTTATAAAAATTTATTTAAAACATTACCTAACTTAAACCCATTAATATTCCTGCAAAGAGCATGGACAGAAAATAGGAAAGTTGATGTTAGTATTGAATTATATGAAGATAATATTTTAATTTTAAGCTTTGAGTATTATATTATACGAGATAACAATCAATTATACATAATAAGTAAAACAGTAAATGATTTAATTAGTCATCAAAGGGAAGATGAAAAAATATCTAGTATGGGTAATACTGGGATAATATATGTGAATAAAGATGGATTATTAGTTTTTAGTAATGAAAAGATATCTGAAATATTTAATACTGATAAAATGAATTTATTTAAGAATTTAAACTTTTATGAATTTATGGATAAATTTTCATTGTATGATAATGATTTTATCACAACTGATGAGTTTATGGATAAATTTAAAGCATTAACTAGTCATGAAATTAAAAGTATTACTTTAGAAGCAAATCCTAATATTGAAAAAGAAGAATATTATCATATAGAAGCTTTCCCTATAATATATAAACAAAAAGAAGTTTATAGGATTGATTTTGAAAGGATAACAGAAAGTAAACAAAAAGAAATCTTAGCTTCTAGATTAAATAAAATCTTAAACACTATGGAAGAATTAGCAGAAATTGCACTTGGATACTATGATTATAAAACAAAAAATATTCAATGGACAAATGAGATATATGAAATGCTTGAAACAAGTCCAGAAAATATTAATGTTTCCAATTTTGAGGATATTTATGAATACATAGTACCAGAAGATCGTATAATTCAAAAAGAAGCTTTAAGTCAATTAAGCATTACAAAACCTGATATTAACTTTATTGTAAAAATTAAAGCGGAAAAATCTAATATTAAGTATATTCATCATTATTATAAACTTTTCTTTAATCATTTCAATCAAAAGAGTTTACTTGTTATTTTTGCACAGGATGTAACTAAGAATGAGGAAGAGTTAAAACAAAAGGATATGCTTATTAAAGAGGTTCATCATCGTGTGAAAAATAATTTACAGATAATATTATCTTTACTTAACTTGGATTTACGTTTTAATTCTAATGATCCTTTAAGTATTATAGAAGATACTAGGATTCGTTTAAATTATATGGCTCAGTTACATGAAAAAATTTATAAATCATCAATTAATAATAATATAGATTTAAAGGATTATTTAGTTGATATTGCAAGTGGAATATTAACTATGTATAACAGTTCTATAAAAATTAATAGTGATATGGATAGTGTTATTGTGGATTTAGATTTAGCAGTGCCTTTAGGTTTAATTCTTACTGAAATAATAAATAATACTAATAAATATGCATTTCCTGAGAAAGATGGTAATTTTTATATTATTTTACGATTAAATGGAGATAAAGCTATTCTTGATTTATATGATGATGGTTTAGGTCTTCCAGAAAATTTTAAATTTGAGGATAGTGTTGGGTTAGGCATGACTGTTATTAAAAGTTTAACACAGCAATTAGAAGGAGAAATAAGTATAGTGCCTGATAAAGGGGCTCATTTTAAGTTAATTTTACCAATTAAAGAAAAAAATTATAAATCTTTAAACCATTAGTTTATGGTATATTATTTAAAATATTAATAATTTTGAAATTTAATATTACATTATTAAAATTTTTTCAATATATTTATTATACTTGAATAAATAAATTATATACAATATTAATTAATGGTAGGAGTATTTTATTATTTTAATCTTTAATTTTAATTTTTTTGGTTTGACTTTGATTACTGCAGGTATATTAGCTGCATGTCTCTCTCGTCATTATTATCATAGAAAAGAAGATAAAGTATTCTACTATTTCAGCATAATATCCTTTTTATGCTTTTTAAATTTCTTTTTTCAAGGTTTAGATACTATTACTGTTCCTTTTATACTTAAATCATTTTTTGGACAAATTTGTGTCTTAGGATATGCATTTATACCAGTATTTTTATTAATCTTAACTTATACAATAATAAACAATGGAAAAGATTTATCTAAAAAACTTAAAATAGCTTTGTTATGTATACCTGTAATTTTTTGTTTAGTTGCTTTAAGTAATCCTTTAACTGGTTGGTATTATAATAATATTACTTATCCTAATCCTGGTTTTTATCAATTACAATTACATTACATTCCTAATTTTGGGGAAATAATTTTACGAACTTATAACTTTTTAATGATATTCCCCGTTATATTTATGAATTTGAAAGCACTTATTCAAGATAAAAATTCTGAATATAGTACTATTTATAAAATAATGATAAGTGTAGGAATATCTATAGTCTTAATTAATTTATTTGTATTTACTAAATTCGAACCTGGATTTAGTTGGGGACTATTATCTATTTTAGTTGGATATATAGTTTTATTTTTTGCAATAAACCTTTATAATCCATTTGAAGTATTGCCAATTGTGAATTCAAAAATCATTAATGAAATAGATATATGTATCCTTTTTTTTGATGAAAAGAATAAATTATTATCAGTAAATCAAGCATGTACAGATTTAAATATATTTAATAATACTTTATATCAATCACCTGAAAATGTTTTTAAAGATAAACCTGAAATAATTGATTTTTACTATAAATCTGATTTGGATTCTTTTAGATTTAAACTTAATGATAAATGGTTAGAAATTGACAAGTCTGAAATGAAAGAAGAAAATCAAAAATTAGGTACTATTTTAAGTATTGAAGATGTTACAAGTAATATTTTTGAATTAGAGCAAAAAGACTTACTTGTAAAAGAAGTTCATCATCGGGTTAAAAACAATTTACAAATAATATTATCCTTACTAAACTTAGATTTACGGTTTAATAGTGATGATTATATGTCAGTTATTAATGATACTCGTTTAAGATTAAGTTATATGGCAAGTTTACATGAAAAATTATATAATTCTTCATCTAATAATAATATTAAAATTAATGATTACTTACCAGATATTGCATTAGGAATTTTTAATATGTACAATAGCCATATTAAAATTGTTAAAGACTTAGAAGATGTTAATGTAAACATAGATATTGCAATTTCTTTAGGTTTGATTCTTACAGAAGTAATTAATAACACTATTAAATATGCTTTCCCTAAAGAAGATGGACATTTCTTCATAAGATTTAAAACACAAAATGGTAAGGGTATCCTAGATTTATATGATGATGGTGTAGGATTACCAGAGGGATATAAAATTGAAGATAGTACTGGTTTAGGTATGACTGTTATACAAAGTGTTACCTCTCAAATTAATGGTGAATTAAAAATTATTCCAGATAAAGGAACTCATTTCAGAATAAAATTCCCATTATAAAAAAAATTTTTATATTTTGTAAGTTTTTAACCATTATTTTTAATAATAAGTTTAAACATAAAAAAATTTAATGTTAATTCAAATAACTGGATTTGGAATTTTACTTTATTTAACTTGTTTAATAAGTATATATTTAATCTATATTTTTAAAGGTAAAAAAGATAATAAAATTTATTACTATTTAATATTATTATTCATATTTTTTACTATAGATTTATTAGCTCAAGCATTAGAATGTAGTTTTACTCCATTTAATTTTAAGAGTTTTTTTGGACATATCTGTGTCATTGGTTATAGTATTGCACCTGTTTTCTGGTTACTATTTGTTTATGCTTTCACAAATAAAGGGAAAACTATGTCACGAAAATTAGAGTGCTGTTTATTAATTATACCAATTTTTGTTGTGTTTTTAGTAATTACAGATCCATGGTTACATTGTTATTTTAGTAATATAACTTGGTCTACTTCAGCTTATACTATACAATTACATTATAGTTATACTTGGGGTAATCATATAATTGTAGGTTATAATATTATTTTAGCTTTAACTACTGCATTTTTACTTATTAAGGAAATTATAAAAGGAAATAAGCTTTTTAGAAAATCTTATTGTGTATTAATTACTGCTACTCTAATTGTATTCTTGATGAGTATATTAAATGTTTCAAATATATTGCCTAATTTTAGTTTTGAAGCATTATCTATTGTCATTTCAATTTTACTTATTACAACATCTGTTTTAATGTATGATAGTTTAGATTTACTTAACTTGTTAGATATGAAAATAATTAATGAATTAAATAGGGGTGTTGTTTTTTTTAATAGTCAAGATATTTTAAAAATAATGAATACTAAAGGTCATGATTTTTGTTTAAACACTGAGGATATAATTAATCAGAAAGCAGAGAATGTATTTAAATTTCGCCCTGAAATGTTTAATTTTTATAATAATCCTGAATTAAAGACATATAAGTTAACACAGGATAATAAATGTTTTGAGATTACAAAGGATAAAATTATGGATAATGGTAAATTTTTAGGGACTACTTTAATTATAAAAGATATTACAAGTGATAATTATGAATTAAATCATAAAGATATGCTTATTAAAGATGTTAATTTAAGAGTTAAGAATAATTTACAAATTATTTTATCATTACTTAATATAGACTTACATTCTCATCCTGATGATTCTTATGTTGTTATTGAAGATACACGATCCAGGATAAGATTTATGAGTTCTTTACATGAAGAGATTTATAAATCAGCAAATTTCCATTATATTAATGTTAAAGATTTTTTACCTAAGATTACAAAAAATATTTTTTCAATGCATAATACTATATTGAATACACAATATAATTTAGAAGATTATATGGTTGATATAGATTTAGCAATGTATTTAGGGTTAATTCTTATTGAAGTTTATAGTATTTCAATTAAGTATAATTTAATTGAAAACAATGATGATATCTATATGAAATTTAGAATCTGTAATGATTTTGGTGTATTGGATTTAATAGATCAAAATCAAAAATTAGAATATGAAATTAACATTGAAAATAGTGAAAACTTAAGTTATATGATAATAAAAAACTTACTCAACCAAATTGATGGAACATTAATAAAAATTCCTGAAGAAAACACACATGTAAGAATAAAATTCCCACTAAAAAAGTAAGATAAATAATTAATAAAAAAATTTTAATTAGGTTTTAATTCATTTAAAACCTTTTCATTAACTTTGCGTAATTCACGTAAAACCTTAGGACCCATACTAGTTTTCTGATTGAAATTATGGAATAAATCTAAAATTTGTATTAAAAGATACTTCATTATTTCATAAGTTTCATCACTTAAATAACCATTCTCATAAGCTAATTCTAAATCCTTTAAAATATTTTTTCCAATATGTAAAATTTCTTTAATATCACTTAAATGTTTATGACTGTTATTTAGAAAATTATACAATTCATTCTCTAATTTATAAGATTCCACTTTAAATCTTTCATACAATCCTTCACGATCAATATTATCTCTAATCATAAATAAACGTCCTCCCTTTTAAAAAATCTATTTTTGAAAAATAAAACAAATTAATTTATATAAAACTATATAATTTCAGGATTATATAATAATTACTAGTTAAATTAATGTTTTATAAAAGAAATTATATTAAAGGAGGATTCTTATTTAATGGAAGATGAAAATAATAATGATTTAAGTGAAACTAAATGGAGTAATTTTAGTATTACAGAGAAAATATTGTTAATAATAGCATTAATCCTCGTAATTGTGGTTTTTGTAGGTGCTATTTTAAGTATTATATATCCATGAGGATTTTAAACCAAAGTTTAAAATTTTATTAAAGGAGATTTTGTTTATGAAAATTAAATATTCAACAATGATAACGGAAAATATGGAAGAAACAGTGAAATTTTACAATGAAACATTAAGATTTGAAATAGAATCTACATTTGATTTACCAAACAATGCAAAAATAACTCTTCTTAAAGGTGAAGGTGAAACTTTAATTGAAGTAATACAAAACAATATTGATAAAGTAGGATTATACTCAATTGGAATAGAAGTAACAGATTTAAACAAAACTGTTGCAAATTTAAAAGAAAAAGGTGTTAAATTTTTGCTTGAACCAACTGAAATTAGTGTAGGATCCATGGCACGTTTTCAAGATCCTAATGGGGTTAATATTGTATTGCTCCAACATTACTAAATAAAAATAAAAATGTTAAAATTGGAACATTAAATAATATTATGCATATTCAGCTTCCATATTTCGTCTAGCTTGATCATCTACTGGAGTTAAGTCACCTGCACCTTTACGGTATTGACAATCATCACGATATAATCCACCATTTAAACGGTAATATTTACCATAATTAGGGTTAACTCCACCATCACCCCATTCTGATTGAGCTTGCTGTAAATCTCCTTCAGTTAAAATATCACTACCAGAATCACTACTTGATGAACCTAAATTAGAATTTGAACTTGTAGTAACTGATTTTTGAGCAGCTTCTTCATAAGCTGAAGTGTCTAATGGTTTTAAAGTTATACTATTTAACATTTTAACAAGATCTTCAGTATTATTTGCACCTACCATAACTACAGTATTATTAACACAATAAGTTCCTAAATATTGGACTTTATAAGAATTATTATCGTTTAATCTATAAATTTTACAATTAGAATTTAAATTACTAATATTATTCACTGGACTTATTTCTCCACTTTGATTTAAAGCTTGACTCATGATTTGACTAGCATTACCATTAAATAGTGAACTGTATGCAAAACTTGCTATTAAACTATTATTCTCATCAATGAATAATGATTGACCTGGAACTAGTTGATTGTTTGTACTTGTATTATTTGTAAAAGTAGCATTAGATGAAACATTCATTGTGAATTCTCCAAAATCATAAACTTTAGAGTCATTAGTATTTAATGGGTTAATGTTACCTATTGCTAAAACGGTTCCAAATGTTATTACCACTAAGATTATAATAGTAGCTAAAATTATTATAATATTTTTTTCTTCCATTTAAAAAACCTTTAATAACTTATTATAAAAAAAGGGATTATATGAATTTAAAAACCATTTCTAATAATTAGATTAAGGCTTTTAATTCATAAAATTTACTTCTTTATTTTTTCATTAATGCTAATATACCACCTATACCTAATAGTATTGCAGGTAATACTCCAAATAAGCTGATACTTATAAGTACCCATATTGCGGATATTATTAATATTATTCCACCATATTTAGCATTTTTATTTAGATATACTGCTCCAATTATACCTACAATTGAACCTATTAATGCACTCATTCCTAACATTAATATTTCATCTCCACCGAATGCACTAAACATTATTGCAAGTATGGCGCCTATTATACCGAATATTCCACCTAGTATTCCTAGAACTAATTCAGTGGTGTGACTTGTGTTATTGTATTGATTTGGTTTGTTTATTATTTTTGGAGTTGGGTTTTCGGAGTCAACTTCAGCTCCACAATTATTACAGTATACTGTGTCTTCGTCTACTTCTTTTCCACAGTTTGGACAATATTTTGTCATTTAAATTTCCCCCTTAATTTAAAATTTTAATTTTATTAATTATTTTTATAATGTTACATTCTGAGAGTATATTGCGGTAGATAGGTCTCCTCCACTAAATGGACTATCAAAGACATATATTTCTGCTCTGGTTGGTGTTCCACTGTCTACGTAAGCTGTACCTGAAACTTTAATGTTTTGGTTTGCTTTTACATCATTCATGTTCCAAGTTAGTGGGTCTTGTTGAAGTATAGTTCCTTGATCATCATAATATACTGTTACTATTTCTAAGTAATCGTAGTCTTGGCTTGCGACTAAGTCTCCGGAGACATCGTATCCTCCATAACCGGTACTTGTTATTGCTAAATTGGTTAAGCTTAAGGTTGGTTCTGTGGTTGTACTTGGACTTGATAGTGCACCTATTATTATAAATAAGATTATTAATAATAGTACGATTATTATGATTTTTTTGGCTGTGCTTAATGATTTGAATTTGTTTAAAATTCCATCATTATTGTTTTGTGGACTTGCAGTTGTTTGGGTTCCACATTTTTTGCAGAAATTACTTCCTTCTGGTATTTCTGCTCCACAATTTTTACAGTATTTTGTCACTGCTTTTATCCTCCTTTTTATTTTTTATAAATTTATAAAAAAGTTTTAAAAAGGGGTTTTTAATGATTTTCATAAAAAAATTAATATTATCTATTTGATATAAAATATTACTATAATTGTATTATATAAAAAATTAGCACCCAAAATACAATTAATATAAAAAATGTATAAATTTATAGATTAATACAAATTTTTAAACCTTTTAAAATTTTTTATATGCACCCGATTTACAATTATTAATATGTACCTTATTTATATTTAAATAATTCTAAAAAAATATTTGTAAAAATTAAAACATTAGTTTATTATTCTAATAAAAAAAATTTTAATATATTTAATTAAATTTTTCTTTACTTAAAGATTAATTTGAAATTATAAATAAAAAAGGAAGGTTTTATAAAATAAATAAATTTACTTAACATATGCAAGTATTTTTTAAGTTAATTAAAATTAAAAATAATATCAATAATAAATTAAAAAATAATAAAACAAGTAATAAAAGCCCCTATAATTTTTTTAAAACATAACAAAATCCAACAAGAGATTTAAACAATAAAAATTTTTAAAAAAAATTTTAAAATCATTAAATTAATATATTCGTACATATAAAAATTAAAAATGAGAATAGGAGGGAGAAATAAAGCATATTATGAAAAAAAAGATAATATTTGTATCAATTTTAACAATAATCTTATCATTAACCTTAATAACATGTGTTAATGCAACAAATAATACAAATAACAATATACAAGTTAATGATACTAATAACTCTAATAATTTATTATTAAATGAAAATAATAATATAAATAATTCCAGTTATAATGAAATCCAAAACAATAATAATTTACAGTCTAATTCTAATACAATTTATATAAGTCCTAATGGTGGAGGTTCTGGTTCCAGTATCTCATCACCTACTAATTGGTGGAATGCATATAATAATATAAATAATAATGGGAATATCATTTTCACAAATGGAACATATAATTTAATAAATATTAATTTAGATAAAAGTTTAACCTTAAGTAATTACAATAATGGGGAAGTAATATTAAATGGGAATAATAACGGTTATATTTTCCATTCAAGTAAAGACACTACATTAACACTTCAAGGTTTAACATTCACTTCTGCTACAGGTTATAAAAACAATTATAATCTAGCTTATGGTGGAGCTATAAATAGTGAAGGGGATTTAAATATAATAAATTGTAAGTTCCTAAACAATAATGCAACAACAGGAGGGGCAGTTTATGGAGTAAATATTAGTATATTAAACTCAGTATTCACTGCAAATCATGCAACATATTCAAGTGGAGCAGTATATGCATCTAAAAATTGTGAAATAATTAACTCAGAATTTAATGGAAATTATGTAACTGTCCAAGAAGCAGGTGCAGTAAGATGTGTAGAGAATGCTACAATAATAAATTCATCATTTACAGGAAATACTGCACCATACCTTGCAGGTGCAATTTATTGTAAAAATATCATAGTGGACTCTTCTAATTTCACAGGCAATAAATTAACTAATAAAGGATCAGGTGGAGCAATTTACTGTGAAAAAAACAGTCAAGTTATTGATTCTAATTTTATTAGTAATAGTGCAAGTTATTCTGGGGCATTACATAGTGCAGGAAATACTTTAATCAAATCTTCCACATTTATAAGTAATACTGCAACATTATATGGGGGAGCTATAAATACTATAACTGGTAATATTAATGGAAATGTATTTTTATATAATATTGCACCAAAAGGTAATAGTATAAGTTATACTAGTACATGTGATGCTGATTATAATTGGTGGGGTGAAAATACTCCATTTAATACCGGTAATAATAATATTTACTATCATACAATTGATAAATACAGTAATGATAATGGAACCAATGTACAAGCAAATAATTGGGTAATAATGACTATGAGTACTAATACTACAAGTATTAACAATAATGAAACTTTAAAAGTTACTGTAAACTTAAATAATGTAATTGATACTAATGGTCAAATAACTAGTTCAAATATTAAATTACCAATTAGAACCGTGAACTATAATTGTACTAATGGTAATTTTAAAGCTAACTCTTTAAATATTCAAGGAATTGTAACTAATACTTACACTAATAATGATTATAACGGAGTAGTAAATTTAACTAGTACTATTGATAAACAATCCTTAACAATTCCAGTTAAAGTTGGAAGTAATTATAAGGATATTACAATTAAAGATAATGTTTTATACACTACTGAAAATGGTACAATAAATA
>ENA-UOOK01003890-UOOK01003890.1-fermentation-metagenome-genome-assembly--contig:-NODE-3890-length-16531-cov-6.300619_pt1 | contig 16531 bp, 16 predicted proteins | sample MGYA00245777_ERZ724023 | MGnify/ENA primary metagenome ERZ724023 (study PRJEB28704, sample SAMN03018312) | fermentation metagenome | biome: anthropogenic terrestrial biome; feature: soil; material...
CTGACTTTTCAAGTCAGGTCAGATGCTTGAATTACAAATTTCAACCCTTCTGAATGAAGCGAGGCGAGTTTTTCAGCAGACCCTAACTAAACGACATTGTTTGTAATATTGTCATTTTTTTTACAGTACTTCCTGATTAAATTTTAACTTTGATAATGTACTATGATGATAAATTTTTCGTTTTAAGCTTTTGATTTGATATATACGGCTATAACATATTTGGTATCTGCTTCAGTTTTGGCTGCAGGGGTTTTTGGCACAATCACTATAAAACTCTTTGGCGGAATTGTGCTTGTTATTGCTGTACTTGGAGTACTCTATTATCTGAAGCGACTTTTTTATAAAAAAGTGGAAGAGCTTACCAACATTAGAGTGGCAAGAGCCTTAAGAACAAAGGAGAAAGCCCTTAGAATATTTTCAGGTCTGGATTCGGAAACCTCTGTAAAAGATAATGATGGCGGAAAGGTAAAGTCAATCAAGTATAAAAGTGTTACGGTGCTTTTTGCCGATATCCAGGGCTTCACCAAAATAGTGGAACATCTTAACCCTGAAAAACTTATTGACGAACTTGATAGTTTCTTTATCAAATTTGACTCTATAGTTGATAAACACGGGATAGAAAAGATAAAGACTATCGGCGATGCATATATGGCGGCCGGAGGCATTCCCGACAAGAGTCGTGTTCATTCAATAAAAATGATACTTGTAGCAATGGAGATTCATAGCTATATGTTCGAGCTCCGGGAGGCAAAGACCAAACAGCATCAGGATTATTGGGAACTTAGAGTGGGAATACACACCGGACCGGTGATAGCCGGACGAGTGGGACGAAACAAGACTTCACTTGATATATGGGGTGATACAGTCAACATTGCAAGCAGGATGGAATCATCGGGTGTGGCAGGTGAAATTAATATAACAGGAGCCACCTTTCAGCTTGTAAAAGGATTTTTTGTTTGTGAATACAGGGGCAAGATGCCGATAAAGTATAAGGGGGAGATTGATATGTATTTTGTTAAAGGAATAGAGCCGGAACTTTCGGTAAATGGTGAGGGTAAAATCCCTAACGATCTTTTTAATATCAGGATGCAGCATATACGCTTCGGTGATTTGGAAGATGCGGTTTTAGAAAGATTAGAGAGAGAGCTGCCCGAGGATATTTATTATCATAACGTTAAGCATACCATTGACGTAGTTACCCAGACAGAGATTATTGCTCTGGGAGAGGGCGTTAGCGAGGAGGAACTGCTTTTGTTGAAGACAGCTGCACTGATGCACGATACGGGTTTTATACTTGATTATCATGAACACGAGGCCAGCTCCATCGAGCTGGCTCGTGAGGTTCTGGCAAATTTTGACTATAATCAGTCTCAGATCGATACAGTTGTGGATTTGATAGAAGTAACGCATCCCAAGGCTCGTCCGGTCAACAAAATGCAGGCTATATTAAAGGATGCCGATTTGGACTACCTGGGTCGTTCAGACTTTATGGCTGTATCTGAAAGCCTCTTTAAAGAGCTTCAGGAGCACAATGGAATGATGAGTGAGCAAGAGTGGAATAAGAGACAATGTGATTTTATTTCCGGTCACAAATATTACACCGAGACAGCACGCAAGATGCGCCAGATGAATAAGGAGATGCAGCTTGAAAAGCTTAAGCTTGTCAGCAAAAACGCAGCCGTATAAGATCCTTCTCTATTGATTTGGACAGTTTATAAATGGAGCGGGATTGAATAATAATCGTGAGTTGATAATTTTATTGTTTTCATCCTATCCTATTTTTATTACATTTGTTGCTAAGCAATAAAAGGCGTTTTACCCCAAATATCTTTGTTGCCTGTCCAACGACTTAAATAAAACTAAATCTGCCTTGTAGAATTAAGTTTGAATTTTTATTAACTGATATTTAATGAGGAACACAATGAAAAACGTGGAAATTGAGAGCAAACTTCCAAACATGATTGGACCCGGCACCAAAATAGTAGGAAATATTGAAACCAACGGGGACATTCGTATAGATGGTAATATTGAAGGAAACATCAATTCAAAAGGCAAAGTAGTAGTTGGCAATAATGGCTTCGTAAAAGGAGAGATTATTTGCAATAATGCTGAAATCTCTGGCAGCCTTAACGGCAAGATGAGCGTCACTGAGCTGCTGTCATTGAAAGCAAGTTCGAAGGTTAACGGAGACATCAAGTCGGGAAAATTATCCATTGAACCGGGTGCCCTCTTTAGCGGAACTTGTAGTATGGGAAATAATAATCCCGTAAATCCGCATGTCAACAGGGACGAAAAGAAATAGCGGCTTAGGCTATCCAAATTAGAGTGAAAGAAGCCGGTTTTAGCCGGCTTCTTTAGCACAATACTCAGGGGAAAGCAGGCCTTAGTTATGATCTCGAATTGAGCTGTTTTAACTTTTTTAACAGCCAATCTGAAACTTACTTTTTCATTTTGAGTATTTTGGTATGACAAGAGTTTTAATAAAAGAGTTAATTTTGGGAGTCATCATCCTGGTTGTAGGCTTGGTGACTTTCGCGCATTTTGAGTTAAGTATTTTTAAGAAGTGGATTATTTTTTCGGTTTTGACAACCGGTTTTATGATGCTTTCCACTCTTTTGCTTAACCTGGTGAAGATGATTAAGCCGGAAATGATTGGAATTGTCTTTATTATTGCGATTTTGTTGTTTCAGCTTATATTGGTAATAATTTTATTTGTTTTTCTTGAACCCGAAAATGTAAACCACCGTATAACCGCGAAGTCGGCTACTGTGGTGTACCTGATAAGTTTGGGAGTTGATATATATTGGAAAATAAGATGGATTTTCCCGGAGAAGAAGCCTAAGCGTTTGAAAGTTAATAGACATGATGATTTTTGACAGATGCATTAAGTTGGCCGGCGGAAAGCGTTTTTTCAAACACTTCCTTGCTATGTGCTGCTTATTGATGCCGGTTGCTTTGTCTGCCGGGGAAAATTTGGAGGAAGAATCTGAGTTTGATGCAGCAGCAATGATAATGCATCATATTGGTGACAGTTACGAGTATAGCATACTATCGTTTACTAACGGTCGTGGTGAAAAGATTAAGGTATCGCTTCCACTTCCGGTTATAATATGGCATAAAGGTCAATTGAAGGTCTTTATGTCATCCTCTTTTAAAGGAGGCGATGAATTAGTTCCCATTGGAGATGACTATCTCAGGCTTTACCATGAAAAGGTTTATCTGACGGATGCCTCAGGGGCGATTAATCATGATGAATCGCAGTCAGTACTCAATGCACAGCCGATTAATTTGTCAATAACCAAGAATGTGGCAAGTATGATGTTGTCGTGCCTGATAATGTTGGCAATATTTATTCCGGCGGCTCGCCGTTATTCACGCAAAGGAGCCCTTGTTGCCCCCAAAGGCGCCCAGTCTATCGTTGAGCCTATTGTTCTATTTGTTCGTGACGATATAATCAGAGCGCAGATCGACAAGGACAAAGCCGACAAGTTTACTCCATTTTTGTTGACAATATTCTTGTTTATACTGATTAATAACATATTAGGCTTAATACCTTTTTTCCCCGGTGGAGCAAATACTTCGGGTAATATTTCTTTCACCCTTACCTTAGCAGCTTTCACCTTTATTTTGACCAATATTTCAGGGAGTAAGCATTATTGGAAAGATGTATTTGTAGTTCCCGGGACGCCACTTCCAATTAAGCTTATGTTGGTTCCAATCGAGTTTATAGGCTTGTTTACAAAACCCTTTGCCTTGATGCTCCGGTTGTTTGCCAATATTACCGCCGGTCACATTATAGTGCTGAGTCTTGTATCGATAATTTTCGTGATGAAGACCATTATTGTAGCGCCGGTATCAGTATTCCTGTCAATAATGATATATTGTCTTGAGTTTTTAGTTTCTTTTTTGCAGGCATATATTTTTACATTGTTGTCATCTCTTTTTATAGGGCTGGCTGTTAACGAACATCATTAATAATTTTTAATTCATAACATCATGGAACAAATTAGTTTTACTGCTCTCGGTCTCGGACTCATAATTATAGGAGTTAGCTATGGTATTGGGAAAATTGGTCAGGCAGCAATGGAAGCTATGGCTCGTCAGCCCGAAATAGCCTCAAAGATTCAAACAGCGATGATTATTATTGCTGCTCTTATTGAAGGAGCCGGTCTGTTCGCGCTTGTTTTGGCATGGTTGGTTAATTAATAGAAAGGTTATATTATGGGGATTCTAACTCCGGATCCGGGTTTAGTATTTTGGACTTCTTTAAGTTTCATAACACTTCTGCTTATCATGAAGCGTTACGCGTGGAAGCCTATATTACGTTCTCTGAAGTTGAGAGAGGAGCGTATTACCTTTTCACTGCGCGATGCTGAATTGGCAAGAGAAGAGATGGTGAAGATGGAGGAAACCCGCAGGCAAATGATGGAAAAGGCACGTCTGGAGAGAGACGGCCTTATTCGTGAGGCCAGGGCTCTTAAAGATGAGATAGTTCAGGAGGCTAAATTAGCTGCTCAGAATGAAGCTTCTAAGATAATGGAGAAGGCCAGGGAGCAGATAAACCGTGAGCGGAAAGCGGCAATCGCTGATATCCGTAATCAGGTTGGTTTGTTGTCGCTTGATATTGCTGAAAAGATACTTAGAGAAGAGATGCATAGTGCTGAAAAGCAACAAAGCGTAATGGAGAAGTATCTTAAGAATGTTGAATTTAATTAGTAGCTGTTTATGAATGCCGGTTTAATATCCGTCAGGTATGCCAAGGCCTTGTTTGGGGCATGCAAAAAGGATGATGAGATGATGGCCACAATTCATGATGATTGTCGCTTCTTGCTTGATAGCTTGAGAGAATCAGATGAACTGGTGCATTTTATGTCTAGTCCGATAGTTAAACCGGGAGCTAAAAAGCAGATTCTGAATAATACTTTTGGAAAGCGCTTGCATAAATACAGCCTGCGATTTCTCGAACTTATTATTGACAATAATCGGGAGCCGCTTTTAATAAATGCCCTTATTGATTTTATAGATCTCTATCGCGCCTACAAGTCGATTAGAAGTGTTACGATAATCACGGCAGTTGAGGTAAGCGCCGAATTTCGCGAAGAAGTTAGGGAATTTTTGGAGGAGAGTTATAAAAGCAGCATCGAGCTTGAATGCAAAGTAAATCCCGACATAGTTGGAGGAATGATTTTTATAAGTGACGGGAAGCAGATAGACAGCAGCATAAGTGGCCAGTTGAGAGCACTTAAGAAAGAAATGATGATTTATTAGATAATCAGGTAATGGAACAAATAAAACCTTCAGAAGTATCTGAACTTTTGCGGCAGCAGATTGAGGCCTTTCAGTCGGCTACACAACTTGAAGAAGTTGGAACCGTGTTGGAAGTTGGTGATGGTATTGCCCGCGTTTACGGTCTTACAAACGTGAAGTCGAATGAGCTGGTTGAATTTGACAAATGTATGGGTGTGGTACTAAACCTGGAACAGGACAACGTAGGTGTTGTATTGTTTGGTTCCTCACAGCTTGTAAGCGAGGGCGATATCGTTCGTCGTACAGGCCGCATTGCGTCGATACGGGTGGGTAACGGATTGGCCGGACGTGTAGTTAACACTTTGGGTGAGCCCCTTGATGGCAAGGGCCCTGTTTTGGGCGAGCTCTTCGAGATGCCATTGGAGCGTAAAGCTCCTGAAGTTATTTTCCGGCAGCCTGTAAAGGAGCCGCTTCAGACGGGTCTTAAGGCTATCGACTCCATGATTCCCATTGGAAGAGGGCAGAGGGAGCTGATTATTGGCGACCGCCAGACGGGTAAGACGGCCATTGCTATTGATACTATAATTAACCAGCGTTCCTTCCATGAAAAGGGAGAGACCGTTTTCTGTATTTACGTGGCTATTGGTCAAAAAGGCAGTACAGTAGCAAATATTGTCCGCACCCTGGAGCTGCATGGGGCAATGGAATATACTACGGTTGTAATGGCAACGGCTTCCGACCCTGCTGCTATGCAGTTTTATGCACCTTTTGCCGGAACTGCTATCGGAGAGTTTTTCAGAGATACCGGAAGGCATGCCGTAATAGTATTTGATGACTTATCCAAGCAGGCTGTTTCATATCGTGAGGTTTCGCTTCTGCTTCGTCGTCCTCCCGGACGTGAAGCTTTCCCGGGTGATATCTTTTATCTTCACTCCAGATTACTTGAGCGTGCGGCCAAAATCATTGATTCACAAGAGATTGTTGAAAAGATGAATGACCTTCCGGCCTCCATAAGTCATTTGGTAAAGGGAGGAGGTTCGCTTACGGCGCTTCCAATTATAGAGACTCAGGCCGGCGACGTTTCGGCATATATCCCTACCAATGTTATTTCAATTACTGACGGTCAGATTTTCCTTGAGTCAGGACTTTTCAATTCGGGGATAAGACCAGCCATCAACGTTGGTATCTCGGTATCGAGGGTAGGGGGTAACGCCCAGATTAAATCAATGAAAAAGGTTGCCGGTACGCTTAAGCTGGATCAGGCGCAGTATCGTGAGCTCGAAGCTTTTTCAAAGTTCGGCTCTGACGTTGATGCTGCCACAATGGCTGTTTTGGATAAAGGACGTAAGAATGTTCAGTTACTAAAGCAGCCCCAGTACAAACCTATGCCAGTTGAGCATCAGGTGGCGCTGATTTATTGCGGTACAAAAGGTCTTCTCAGGGATATCCCGGTTGATAAGATAGGAGAGTTTGAGCATGATTTTATTGAGCATCTCTCACTTCAGCATAAGGATATTCTGGCTGATATTGCTAAAGGTAGGATGGATGATGAGGTTGAGAAAAAGCTCAGGGAAGTAGCCGGAGATTTGTGCCTTAGATTTGTAAATTCATAATAGGGGAGAGAACAGTAAAGATGGCTAATTTAAGAGACATAAAATCCAGAATATCTTCTGTTAAAACCACGAGGCAGGTTACAGGTGCTATGAAAATGGTCTCTGCAGCCAGGCTGAAGAAGGCTCAGGATGATATTTCGCATATACGCCCATACACCAGCCGTTTAGTAGGTATTATTCAGGATTTAATGGCTACTGAAAAAGCCTTATCCGGAGATGATTGGTTTACTGTAGAGGGGAAGGGTGATAAGGTCTTAGTATTGGCTATCGCCTCCAATCGAGGCCTGTGTGGCGGCTTCAATCAAAACGTAGTTAAGGAAGTTCAGAGTCTTATACAGGGCTCTCTTAAAGAGGATTACAAAGCCGGTAAACTTATTCTGGGAGTACTTGGCAAGCAGGCCGAGAAGATGTTTACAGCACGGAAGATAGCTGTCGATTTTACAAATCATGAATTGATCAATAATCCGGATTTCAAGACAATTGCAGCCTTTGGTGATAGTATGATAAGCGCCTTTAAGAATGGGACTTACAAAAGGATATTTTTAGTATATAATGAATTTATAAATGCAGCGGTTCAGGAGATTCAATCTAATCAGTTTTTACCTATGAGCTTTCCTGTCGATGAAAAAAACTCATTGACTAATCCTGATTATATTATTGAGCCTAATCCGGCAGAAATTGTAAGAGATTTGCTGCCCAGGATGCTGCATACCTTGATTTTTCAGGTGGTGTTGGAGTCGGCTGCCTCTGAGCATGGAGCCAGAATGACTTCGATGCATAAGGCTACAGACAACGCGACTGAACTGATTAGCGAATTGGAATTGAGTTATAACAAGGCAAGGCAGGCGGCTATTACCAACCAGATTGTTGAGATTACCGGCGGAGCTGAAGCCTTAAAGGGCGGTTGATTAACGCTCTTGTTTACAGTGTCCTTGCCGCTCTTCAGCTCTTAGAATTATCAGCGGGTCTTGTGGCCTATCTTGTGTGCTTGAAGAGACCTTCCTGTCGGCGAGGTTTTTGTCCGAAATACCATGTAATATCAAAGAAGGGGAAAATCCTTGCATTTGAATCCCCAAGATTTCCGAATGATAAGATGTAGCCCGGTGACAAAGAGATATTGTTGGTCAGTAAATAGTTAAGAGCTGCATGATGTTCAAGGGGGTTGGCTATATTATTTTCTCCTTTGAAATATTTGAATCCTCCTTCAATATAAAGGTCTTCAAGAATTTGATAGTCGGCACGAATACGGGCAATAATCAACAAGCCATCTCCGATTAGCGCGGTGCTGCGTGCTCCCAAAATATGTTGATCGATTGGTTGAATACTGTTATCAGTAAGAGTGGTGCTGTAATCGAAAGAAAGTCCTGCCGAGATAATCAGGGAGGGCTGACCCGAAAAACATCCAAGGCTGCTTTCAAAAGGCTTGCTCACGATAAGCTCATTTCTGACAGTTATTATTTGAGTAACCGTAATAGCTGTATCTATAACCGAACTATAGCCTTGTCTTTGCGCCCAGCTAAGGCCGTTAGACGGGAAATAAATGCCGTGCCGCGTTGACCACCACCAGTCGCGCGCATGCCATTTTCTTTTAAGCAGCAAATTTGGAGCAAAATAGAAGGCTCCCAGCATCGACTGAAATTCGAGCTTTGGATGAACTCCCAGTCGCGAAGGAGTGGTAACAGAGATATTCCCGGATTTTGGTGAAGCCGTGTAAGCCGTTTCTGATGACCAGATATGGTCTTCCCGCAGGTAGTTTGGCCTGCTTCCCATAGGCTGGAGTTTGTTGAAGGCGTTGCCGGTACCTTGTCCGGAGTCCCTCAATCTTTTCTCATTTTCTTTTGTAACACGCTCAGCCGAGCTCTTCTTCTTGAAAGGCCGGATTTGAGCCTCCGTTTCCTGGAAAGACGCAATTAGTAGCACAAATACAATAACCCCAACAATCTTCTTCATAAGTTATGATATTGAATGGTTACAGTTTTTGGGGCATAATGCTTAGTTTGGTGTGTGCATTTGCTATATAACGGAAAAATCCTATATTATTGCGACAAATACAAACATTTTTAGGCAATTATCAATCCTTGGCTTATGAGCTTCGGCCGCGTTAAAAATAATAAAAATGAAATAAGGAAGATATATTTGCCGTATGTTTGCATGTTTTTTTGAATAAAATAGACACAATATGGAACCAATTTTCTACCCAAAACTGATTAGTACCTTTAAGAAAGGATATTCCCGCGATCAATTCACCAGGGATCTTATGGCAGGGGCCATTGTTGGAGTTGTTGCCCTGCCTTTGGCTATCGCCTTTGCCATAGCTTCCGGAGTTAGCCCTGAGAAGGGATTAATTACGGCGATTGTGGCAGGATTTCTTATATCAGTGCTGGGAGGAAGCAGGGTGCAGATTGGAGGCCCGACGGGCGCCTTTGTGGTTATTGTTGCCGGGATTATTGCCAACTATGGCATGGACGGACTAATAATTTCCACCATAATGGCCGGTATTATGATGATTGTTTTTGGTCTTTTGCGCCTTGGAGCAGTCATTAAGTTTGTGCCTTATCCGCTAACAGTTGGTTTTACCAGTGGTATAGCTTTACTGATTTTCGTGTCGCAGATAAAGGATTTTTTAGGTCTGACAACGGCCGAGCTTCCTGCCGATTTTTCATCTAAGATGAATGTCCTGCTAAGCGCGCTTCACACTGTGCATTGGCCGGCTGTGTTGCTTGGCTTAGGCAGTGTTTTGGTTACGATATATTGGAAGAAAGTATCATCTAAGATTCCCGGCTCTCTGATTGCCCTGATAATTGGGGCTTCACTAATTGCCTTTGGAGCAGTTGATGTGGAAACAATTGGCAGCAAGTTTGGTGAGATTCCAAATAGAATCAGCCTGCCCGGTATGCCGGTTTTGACCTGGGATTTGATAGTTATGCATATTGGGCCGGCCTTTACTATTGCTTTACTTGGATCCATTGAGTCTCTTTTGTCGGCTGTTGTAGCTGATGGTATGATTGGCGGACGCCACCGCAGTAATACAGAATTAATTGCCCAGGGCATCGCGAATATTGGAAGTGGTCTCTTTGGAGGTATCCCCGCCACCGGAGCAATAGCACGTACTGCTACGAATGTCAAGAACGGTGGCCGTACTCCTGTGGCCGGTATAGTTCACGTAATAGTATTATTAATAATCATGCTCTTTGCCGGCAAATGGGCAGGCTTGATACCGCTGTCGGTTTTAGCCGGTATTTTGATGGTTGTAGCCTACAATATGAGTGAATGGCGTTCTTTTGTGTCCATTTTAAGGGGCTCGCGCTACGATGCCCTTGTGCTGCTCACCACCTTTATCCTTACTGTGGTTGTTGACCTTACGGTTGCGATTCAGGTTGGAATGGTACTGGCAGCCCTGCTGTTTATGAAGCGTATGTCGGATGTCAGCGAAGTCAAGCCTTTGGTAGGTAGCTTAGAAGAAGAACACGACGATGTGGCTATGGTAAATCTTAAGCTGCCGGCTAATTGCAGCGTGTATGAGATAACCGGTCCGATGTTTTTTGGCGTGGCCAACAAGTTTAAGGAGCTGACCCATAACATCCCCGACCGTTCTAATATAGTCATAATCAGGATGAGGCGAGTTCCTATGATTGATGCTACAGGACTGCACAACTTTAAAGAAATGCTGCATGACTTCAAGCATAAACACAAGCAAATCCTCTTGTCAGGGGTAAACGACAGCGTCGCTTCCGAGCTTAAGCGAGCCGGCATATATGAGCTGGTAGGCAAGGAAAATATCTTCGCCCAGTTTGATGATGCCGTTCAGAAAGTTATAAGCCAGAATTAAGCAGAGAGCAGTCTGTCTTTTCATAGTAAAGCTTGAGTGCTGCGCCATTGAGGGTTTCAGATTACACGAAGAAGGCACGAGATACCGCTAGGCTATGCCGCTTTGCTTGCAAAGAATTGAAAATCGGCGGAGCCAAACTCGCAGCAGCGGAAAAAGGTATCGCCCCGCCGGGGCTTCGTGTTTTGGTGGTATTCTGTGCTACAAAAGTGACGTCCCGCCGGGGCTATTATTGCAATAGCTACCTCGCTTTCAATCTACAGTAAGTAACGTAGTGCAAGTATCGCGAAATTAATTGTAGCCTTCAAATCCCGGTACTACCCCTTTAATAATCGGCCACCCGATATGTCCCAAAATTTATTGAAATAGGAAACGAATTTTTCGATTACTGATTCACGTTTTTTGGTGCGATCTCCGGTTGGGGTAAACCTTGATACTGGTGGTAAAACCTTTGTAATAGCAGTTCCTGTGGTTTGTACATAGCCATCGCGGAAAGCATTGTTTATAAATTTATAGGTTTCGTCTTTATCCAAATTTTCTTCACTAATGATACGGTTTAGTTCTTCCAATTTTTTATCGTAAATAAATGAATGCCAATCATCATCAACATTTGAAGCAGGATTCAACGATTCGATAAAGTGCTCGATAAAGTTTTTTTTACGAAATTCGTTGTACAGATTGATATACATGCTATGATAGTCCTGAACATCGCGTTCGGACAACATTTCGTTATCAGCAAACTCATCGAAGGTGGTAAGGATATTTTTCACTTTCCGCAGGTTTTTATCAACCCAAAGGGTGTTTAATGTTGTGGCATCAAATCCGGTAAGGAACATGTTTACCACAATCAGCAAATCTATTTCGGGGTCTTTTACCCTTTGTGATACATCTTTATTATAGTTCTGAAACTTATCGCTCGATGTATCGAAATTGGTTTTGAATATTTTATTATAGTCCTGTATGGCAGATTCCAGAAAGTCTCTTGAACTCTGGTCTAAACGACTTGTATCTTCAGGGTTCTCGTCCTGGATGATTCCGTTATCTTCATCATCGGGCTCGTTTACACCAAAGCTATAAATGGTAGCAATCTTCAGTTGCTTATCGCTGGGTAAGTCTGCCATTTGACTTTGAAATTCGGTGTAATATTTTTTTGCCACATCAATAGAGGCGACGGCAAATATGGCATTAAAGCCGGCTAAGCGGCGGTCTTTTAACTGGTAGTAGCTGTTGCGTTTTGTTTTTTTGGTCGAAATGTTCGCGAATATATGTTACTATGTTACTTATGCGTTGGGGAGCTGCCAATTTTCTTTCGCGGTCAATATCCCATACTTTGGCATCTGTAATATTCTCCTCTTCCTTCATGGTTTGATAGTCGAGGTCTTTCTGTCAACCACGAATAAGACTTTGTCGATAAAGGGCAATTTGCTTGCTAATTGAGCTGTTTTAAAAGAGGTAAGTGTTTTACCGCTTCCCGGTAGTGTGCCAAATATATCCTCCTCCTTCTATAGAACCATAGGTTTTATAATTATTTGAAACAGTGATTTTGTTTAGTATTCTTTCGGTAGCCACAATTTGGTAAGGGCGCAGTGTCAACAGCACTTTGTCGGAAGTGAAAACACAGTATTTAGTAAGCAGGTTGAGCAATGTGTGTTTGGCAAAGATGGTGCGGCCAAAATCCATCAAATCTGTAATTGGGCGGTTGTTGGCATCGGCCCACCACGAGGTAAATTCAAAACTATTGCTGGTGCGTTTTCCTTTTTTGACAGAGCCGTCGCCCAGCTCCCTGATATGTGAAAATCGCGTCGTATTGCTATAGTATTTCGTGTGAGTGCCGTTTGAAATAACAAATAATTGCACAAACTCAAACAAGCCACTGCCTGCCCAAAATGATTCGCGATTGTAACGATTAATTTGATTAAAGGCCTCTTTAATGTCAACGCCCCGTTTTTTGAGTTCGATATGAATTAATGGTAGGCCGTTTACTAAAACGGTAACATCGTAGCGGTGGCTTCGGCTGCGCTCAGCCACCGAAACCTGTCCAGCTACCTGAACCTGTTCAGCCATTGATTCTGAACCCTGAGCAGAGCAGAAGTGTGAAGTGCTGGAATATTGGTTAATAACCTGTAGCCGGTTGTTGTGAATATTGGCTTTATCAATAAGGTAGATGTTTTTTACAGTGCCGTCGTCGCGGGTAAGTAGTTGTATATGGTCTTCCTGGATAATGGTAGTTTTTTCTTCGATACCGATGTTTTGGTTGGCAATTTTACTTTTGAAAAATTGCTCCCATTCAGAATCCGTAAACTTGTAATCGTTTAACAGCTCTAGTTGAGAGCGCAGATTTGCAACCAGCTCTTCTTCTGATGTAATAGGCAAATAATCGTAGGCCTGAGTTTGAAGCTGTTCAATAAAAGCCTTTTCAAGGTCTGCCTCACTCTGAAAAGAAGTTTCCTTGCGGTAGAGTGGTTGATAATCGGTTACTACCGTACTTTCCGGCGCCTCTGTGATTATGTTATATTGTGCCATTTAAGTAAGAGTTTAAAAGTAAAAGGTAATAATTGCACATGCGTTTTACCTTTTACCTATTACTTTTCATCTATTTAATTTAGTTTTCATTGATTTTACAGGCGCGACATGCTTTTTTAAAAGTTCGTTGCAATCGGTATTGATATTTTGGAATTCACTGTCTGTTAAATTTTCTGTTTCGTGTAACAAGTCGAGCCAATAAGCTGTTTCGGCAGCTTTCTTAGCTCTCATTTCAATAATTTACGATTTTCAACTTCTTGTAGTACCTTCATTTGTTGAATTGCAATTTGGTTGAGTTTAACCAATCGTTCGCTTTGCGGCATATTTTCATTGATAAAAACGGCATTCAGGTTTTCCATATTCGAAAGGCATATAAGTTCGTTTATGGTGGCATAATCACGGATATTTCCTTTGAGGTCGGGGTTAGAATCACGCCATTGTTTGGCGGTAATGCCAAACATTGCCATATTCAGAACATCGGCTTCATTAGCATACACATACGAAATCTGTTGTGGTGTAAGCTCTACAGGAATAAGATTTTGCTTTACGGCATCGGTGTGTATATGATAATTGATTTTTGAAAGTTCTCGTTTGGCCGACCAACCAAGTTGTTTTTGTTCTTCTTCTTTGAGGCGTTGATATTCTTTGATAAGATAAAACTTAAATTCGGCGCTTAACCATGAGGCAAATTCAAAGGCAATATCGCAGTGAGCAAAAGTGCCGCCATATCTGCCTGTTTTTGATACAATACCGATTGCGCGGGTAGTTTCAATCCATCGTTTTGGTGTTAACGCAAAACTGTTTGAACCAGCCAAATTTTTAATTCCATCGAATTCGGTGGAATTAAAATCGGGATTATTGAATAATTCCCATAAACCAACAAATTCAATGGTACTGCGGTTGCGCATCCAGTTTTGTAATAAATAATCGCTTCTTTCGGCATCTCTATAGCGTGCAATGTCGGTTAAACTTATATACTCATCATCTTTTTCAGTATAAACAAGTATTTCAGTGCCTTTAACTTCATTTTTTTACTTTTTGCTATAATGCCTAATGGCTAATTGTGGCTAATTCTTGAGTTAAACTGTCATCCTAAAAATAGGCCAATCCAGTCTTGCGAGATTTCCCTTTTTCAAGGTTTACTTCATTGTAAATCTTTTTATCTCTCACATCACTTATAAACGCTTTCTATTCTGATGATTCCCCCCTAAATTGTATCCAGCCCCAACTCCCGCAAAAACGCATTGTGCTTTTCCGTACTGCTTTTAATCCGTTCGTTAATCGCAGCCAGTTGACCGTTCACCAGCTTCAAATCAACCGGCACCTCCTCCTCCGCCGTACTCACATAGCGCGAAATATTCAAATTGAAGCCATTCTTCTCAATCTCCTCCATCGACACCCTGCGCGAATAGCGCTCACGGTCCTTCCGAAAGCGATAAGTATCCACAATCTCCGCAATGTTCTTCTCATTCAGCCAATTCTGCCGCTTCCCCTTCTCAAAATGTTCACTCGCATTAATAAACAAAACATCCTCCTTGTGCTTACACTTCTTAAGCACCAAAATACAAACCGGAATACCCGTAGAATAAAACAAACCAGCCGGCAAACCAATCACCGCATCCACATTATTGTCCTTCAAAAGCTTGGTGCGAATGCGCTCCTCAGCACCACCCCGAAACAAAACACCGTGCGGAAGAATGATCGCCATGGTACCATCCTCCCTCAGAAAGTGGAAACCATGCAACAAAAAAGCAAAGTCAGCCGCCGACTTCGGCGCCAGACCATAATTCTTAAACCTGAAATCCTCCCCCAAAGCATCGTTCGGATCCCAACGCAAACTAAAAGGAGGATTCGCCACAATCGCATCAAACTCCATCTTCTTCGACGGATTCATCTCATTAAGCAACTCCCAATGATTAATCAGCGAATCGCCATGGTAAATATCAAACTCACTGTCCTTCATCCCATGCAGCAGCATATTCATACGCGCCAGGTTGTAAGTCGTAATGTTGCTCTCCTGACCATATACCCTGCCAATACTGCCCCCATGCTCCGTAATCCGCTTGCGCACATTCAGCAACAAGGACCCCGAGCCACAAGCAAAATCCAGCACATGATCCAGCTTCGGCTTCTTACCCGTAGCCGGATCCTGACTATCCAGCGTAACAATCTCCGAGAGAATCGTCGAAATCTGCTGCGGCGTATAAAACTCCCCCGCTTTCTTGCCCGAACCCGCAGCAAACTGCCCAATCAAATACTCATAAGCATCGCCCAGCGTATCCGTATCCGTCGAAAAATCTGCAATACCCTCCGCAATCTTCTGAATAATCGTACACAACTTCTTATTTCGGTCGGTAGGCGTACGCCCCAGCTTCTCCGAGTTCAGATTAATTTCAGAAAACAAACCCTGAAACGAATTGGCAAAAGACTCATTCTCAATGTAGCGAAAGCCCTGCTCCAGCGTAACCAGCAAATCCGTACTCTGCGTACGCGCCAGCTCACTGATGTTGCTCCACAAATGCTCCGGCTTAATCACATAATGCACCTTGCGGCGCATTTGTTGCTCAAACATCGCCACATCCTCCACATTCTGGCGGTACCAAAGCCCCAGTGGCGTGCGCTTATCGTCCTCCGGAAGCTGCGGGTAATCGCCCCCCAACTCCCTTTCCGCAGCCACCTCGTAGTTGCCCGACAAATACCTCAAAAACAAAAACGAAAGCATGTAATCACGGAAATCATCCGCATTCATCGCCCCACGCAACTGGTCCGCTATATTCCAAAGGGTTTTACCCAACTTAAGCTGTTCTTTCTGTGTCATATTTCTAATTCTCCATTTTAGGAAACAAACCCTGCATCAAGCCCTTCTTATGCGCCTTCAAAGCCTCAATCTTCCCCGTCTCTGCTTTTATCAAGTCATCTACTTCTGACAGGCAGGAGGCGATTTTTTGTTGTTCTGATTTGCTTGGAAAACGAATAGTAATAGATTTTACTATATCACCGGATAAATTACCTTGTCCTCCTTGGATGTACCTAGCAACAATCCATTCCTTTTTAAATGACAAGTAATGATATGTAAATGCATTACTATGGTTTGATTTCAAACATAAAATTGCTTGATTAATGGCGCCATCAATCCCACATAACGCGACATCCCCGCTATTGGCGCCGTATAATGCCACTAACAAATCTCCTTTAGAGACTAATTTCGCAGAGGATCTGTTAAGTCCCAATTCGGTTAAAAACAATTCTGTTTTAGTTTTTCTGATTTCTGCGGATCGAATAAACGGAATGTCTCCTCCATAATAATTCTTTTCAGTTGTTG
>ENA-UOOK01003891-UOOK01003891.1-fermentation-metagenome-genome-assembly--contig:-NODE-3891-length-16529-cov-6.282870_pt1 | contig 16529 bp, 10 predicted proteins | sample MGYA00245777_ERZ724023 | MGnify/ENA primary metagenome ERZ724023 (study PRJEB28704, sample SAMN03018312) | fermentation metagenome | biome: anthropogenic terrestrial biome; feature: soil; material...
TATTAGTGCATGCTTTCTGCGGGATGTTCTCATAATCCTTGCATTAAAGCGTTCTTAAATAACTGTATTTGCCTGATTAACAGATGATAAACAGTTTTTAAGCAGACCCTAAACAGGGCAGCTTTAATATGCAAAAAATAGTGAGGATAAAAAAATACCGGGACCTGATTAATCTTAGTTGATGCTGTGATTTATTTATGGCAAATGTTAAATTTGTAATTGTGGTTGTTTTTTTTAGGATTTTTTTTGTTTTAATAAAAGTAATCAATACTTTTATGTCGATGCTTTTCGCGACTTATTTTAAAAAGTTGCGTTTGTTGAAGTTGTTGATAGTCAGTATAATTGGGCATTCAGGTGGAATTTGCATTCTGGATGTACTTTATTTTGAAATAGATTAAAAAATAAGATTATGCTAAAAAATTTTGAAGTTTGGTTTGTGACCGGTGCTCAGCTTTTGTATGGAGGAGATGCCGTAATAGCTGTTGACGGTCATTCAAATGAGATGGTTGCCGGGCTAAATGCCTCGGGGAATCTTCCAGTTAAGGTTGTTTATAAAGGGACGGTCAATTCTGCCAGGGAAGTTACCGCCACCTTAAAAGCGGCTAATAATGACGATAAATGCATTGGTGTAATAACCTGGATGCATACCTTCTCGCCTGCTAAAATGTGGATCCACGGCCTTCAGGAGCTGCGCAAGCCTTTGCTACATTTCCATACTCAGTTTAACAAGGAAATTCCTTGGGAAACTATGGATATGGATTTTATGAATCTAAACCAAAGTGCCCATGGCGACCGTGAGTTTGGACATATCACTGCTCGTATGCGCAAGCCTCGCAAGGTGGTTGTTGGCCACTGGCAGGATCCTAAAGCTCAGGAGAAAATAGCTGTATGGATGCGTGTGTCGGCTGCATGGGCAGATTCACAAGATATGCGTATTATCCGTCTTGGAGACCAGATGAACAATGTAGCTGTTACCGATGGCGATAAAGTTGATGCTGAGTTGAAGCTTGGATATCACGTGGACTATTGCCCAATAGCCGAGCTGGTGGCCCTACAGGAAAAGGTCAGCGATGCAGAAGTGGCAGACTTGGTCAAGGTCTATGAAAAGGAATATGAAATTGCAGCAGACTGCAAGCAAGGCGGCAAATACAGGGGACAGGTTGTTAATGCTGCCCGCATAGAAATAGCCCTGCGCAAATTGTTGAAGGAAAAAGGCGCAAAGGCTTTCACTACCAACTTTGATGATTTATCCGGAGTAGATCAGCTTCCCGGTCTGGCATCTCAGAGGCTGATGGCCGAAGGTTACGGTTTTGGAGCTGAAGGCGACTGGAAGACGGCAGCTTTGTATCGTACCATGTGGGTGATGAGTTACGGTATGCCCAAAGGCTGCTCTTTCCTTGAAGATTACACCTTGAATTTTGATGGTGATAAGAGTGCTATTTTGCAATCTCACATGCTTGAAGTTTGTCCTCTAATTGCCGATAAGAAACCTCGTCTGGAAGTTCATCCTCTTGGAATCGGGGGTAAAAATGATCCTGCCCGTCTGGTGTTTACCAGCAAGACCGGACAGGGCATTGCAGCTACCATTGTTGATATGGGCAGCCGTTTCCGTATGATAGTAAACGTTGTGGATTGTATTGAGCCTAAGCCTCTTCCCAAGCTTCCTGTGGCAAGTGCCTTGTGGATTCCACAGCCCAACCTGGAGGTAGGAGCCGCAGCATGGATACTTGCCGGAGGTACTCATCACACCAGTTTTTCATACGACCTTACTGTTGAGTATTTGGAAGATTATGCCGAGATAGCAGGGATCGAATTAGTCGTTATTGATAACAACACTAACATAAGCGATTTCCGCAAAGAGTTACGTTTTAACGAAGTATATTACAAATTTTAGCTAATTATGTTTAATATTGCTTTGGCTTGGGAGAAATCCTGAGCCCGGCAATATTAATTTAAACACTTCAACTACAGATTTATGAACATTTCGGGCTTTGCAACAATTGATTACATCATTGTTGCCGTGTACATTGCAATTCTGATATTTTTGGGATTGTTCCTATCGCGGACCAAGAAGGGGCATGAGAAGACTGCCAATGATTATTTTTTGGCAGGAAACACGCTGACCTGGTGGGCAGTAGGTGCTTCTCTTATTGCTGCTAATATTTCCGCTGAGCAGTTTATCGGGATGTCAGGTTCGGGCTACAAAATCGGACTCAGCATAGCTGCCTACGAGCTTATGGCCGCTGCTGCCCTGCTTGTTGTAGCTAAGTTTCTACTTCCGATTATGATCGAGCGGAAAATTTTTACTATTCCGCAGTTTCTGCGTGAGCGTTACAACCAAGGTGTGGGGATTTCTTTCTCTATTTTTTGGCTTTTCCTCTACGTGTTTGTTAACCTTACTTCGGTATCCTGGCTTGGCGCTCTCGCCCTCGAAGAGATATTGGGCTTAACAGGGATGTCAATATCTTTTTTGGGTTTTGAAATATCCGTAAGGATGCTGATAGTGCTTATTCTTTTTGTTATCGCCGGAGTTTACTCAATATATGGCGGTCTGGCTTCTGTAGCATGGACTGATGTTATGCAGGTGACCTTCCTGATTGGAGGCGGACTGGTAACAGCATTCTTTGCTCTTGACTTTGTTGCCGGTAGTGAAGGCGGCATTGGCAGAGGCTTTATGGTACTGTTTGATACTCTTAAAGAATTACCTGAAGACAGCCACTTCAATTTGGTTGTAGATCGCTCTGTGAGTCCCGAGTCGTTTAAAGACTTGCCCGGAATCGCGGTTCTTGTTGGAGGCTTGTGGTTGACCAATCTTGGCTACTGGGGTTTTAACCAGTATATTATTCAAAAAGGTCTTGCAGCAAAGAACATTAACGAAGCCAAAAAAGGTTTGGTCTTTGCAGCTTTCCTTAAGATTTTAGTTCCTTTCGTAGTGGTAATCCCGGGTATTGCAGCCTTCGTAATTATCAATCACCCCGATGCTATCCCCGGCATGGTGGAAGGAGGAATTTCCTTGCCTGCTGCCGATGGCTTTATTGCGGACCAGGCCTATCCATGGCTAGTTCGCACATTTACTCCGGTAGGTGTTAAGGGTTTAACATTTGCTGCTTTGCTTGCTGCCATTGTATCTTCTTTGGCCTCAATGTTCAACTCTACCTCTACCATTTTCACTATGGATATTTACAAGCAGCATATTAATAAAAATGCTAGCGACAAGCAGCTTGTTCATATTGGTCGTATAGTTGCTTTTGTATCTTTGGTGGTTGCTTTGTTCACAGTTCAGCCTTTGCTTGGCGGCTTAGATCAGGCCTTCCAGTATATCCAGGAATACTCAGGATTTATTTATCCCGGTATTGTTGTGGTCTTCGGTTTAGGATTGCTTTGGAAAAGAGCTTCAGGACGAGCAGCTGTATGGACTTCAATAGCCACTATTCCTGCCGGTATCTTCTTTAAGGTTGTTTTCCCCGATATGCCGTTCCAGTTCCGGATGGGTTACGTGTTTGTTGTTCTTCTGGTATTGTTTATTGCTTTAACTTATACTGATAAGAAAGCACGTCCAACGGCCTTGCCACCCGCAGAAGATATTAAGGCTATGATGAAATGGTCTAATATTATCGGTGTTATTGGTATTATTTCTTTGGTGTCGGCTCTGGTTGTTCATATTGCCGGAGACGCGAACTCTACTTTTGAGTATTTGAATAATATAGGTTATGCACCTGCATTCTACTGTTTTACAGGATTTATGTTGTTCATTACCGTATTCTTAAGGTCTAACGCTAAAGATACAGTTGAAGATCCTAAGAGAGTTGCCATTACACTTGATTTATTTAAAACTGACAGAGGATTTGCATTGGGTAGCATAGGTATTATTGCTATTCTGGCTTTTCTCTACATAGTTTTCTGGTAGTAGGGAGGGTTATAAGTTATAAGTTTTAAGTTTTAAGTTATAGGTTCAAAGTTCTAAGTCAGGAACTTTGAACTTATAAACTCAAGATCTGTACTTGAATATATAAATTGGATGCTATGCTTGAAGAGTTGAAAGAGAAGGTTTTTAAAGCTAATATTGATATCGTAAAGCATGGCCTTGTGTTGTTTACATGGGGAAATGTTAGTGGTATTGACCGCGACAAGGGTCTTGTTGTTATTAAACCCAGCGGGGTGGATTATGAGCAGATGAAGGCTGAGGATATGGTGGTGCTTGATATGGACGGTAAGGTAGTTGAAGGTAAGCTTCGTCCTTCCTCAGATACTCCTACACATCTCGAGCTTTATAAAGCATTTAAGGAAGTGGGAGCTATTGTGCATACTCACTCTAGCTATGCTACTTCATGGGCTCAAGCCGGCAAGTCAATTCCCATTATCGGAACGACTCATGCTGATTATTTCTCCGGCGATATACCATGTACAGATGATATGCCCAAAGACTGGGTTATGGGTGAATATGAAAAGACTACAGGCACGGCCATTATTGAGGCCTTTAAGGGCATTAATCCTATCGAAATTCCCGGAGTCTTAGTGAAGAATCACGGGCCTTTTGCATGGGGGCGTAGTCCTTATGAGGCTGTGTATAATGCTGTTGTGATGGAGGAGGTAGCTCGAATGGCTTACTTAGCCTTTTCCATTAATCCGCAACTGACCATGAATCCCGCTCTTGTAACAAAGCATTATGAGCGCAAACATGGTAAGAATGCCTATTACGGTCAAAAATAGACTTTAGGCTGTTTTGTAATTATCGAAGGACTTCATTTGAGGTTCCAAAAAGAAATAAGTTATGGCAGAAAAAAAATATGTTATTGGCTTAGACTATGGTTCTGATTCAGCCAGAGCTGTTATCGTGGAAGCGCATAGCGGTGATGAGGTGGCTAGCTCGGTGAAGCATTACCCCAGATGGATGGAAGGTAAGTATTGCGACCCTGCAAAGGATCAGTACCGCCAGCATCCGCTGGATTACATTGAGGTAATGGAGTTTATCGTCAAGGATGCCTTAAAGCAGGCAGGACCGGGAGTAGCTGAAAATGTTGTGGGTATGTCTTTCGACACTACAGGCAGCACGCCGGTTTTTGTTAACGAAGAGGGTATTCCCCTGGCCTTACTTCCTGAGTTTGCCGAGAATCCTAACGCTATGTTTGTGCTTTGGAAGGATCACACGGCTGTGAAAGAAGCAGCTGAAATTAATGAGCTTGCCCGCAAATGGAAAATTGATTACACCCAGTATGAGGGTGGAGTCTATTCTTCCGAGTGGGTATGGGCAAAAGTGTTGCATGTATTGCGTCAGGATGAGAAAGTCCGCAAGGCAGCCTATTCATGGATAGAGCATTGCGACTGGATGCCTGCTTTAATTACGGGCAAACAGAAGCCTGCCGAGGTCTTGCGGAGCAGATGTGCCGCCGGTCATAAGGCAATGTGGCTTGAGTCGTGGGGCGGACTGCCCGAAGAGGATTTCTTTAAGGCTCTTGACCCGCTTCTTGCCGGCTATCGCGACCGTTTGTTCAAAGACACCTATACTTCTGATGTTAAGGTTGGCAATCTAAATGCCGAGTGGGCCGGGCGTCTTGGTTTAAGTACAAAGGTAGCCGTCGGGGTTGGCGCCTTCGATTGTCACATGGGAGCCGTAGGAGGGGGTGTCACACCCAATGTTTTGGCACGCGCCATTGGCACTTCCACCTGTGATATTATGATAGCTTCTTATGAGCAGATAGGCGATAAGCTGATTGCCGGTATCTGCGGTCAGGTTGATGGTTCTGTAATTCCGGGCTATGTTGGATTGGAGGCAGGACAGTCTGGCTTTGGTGACATCTATGCCTGGTTCAAAAGGGTGATTTCATGGCCTTTGAATAATATTTTGGCTAACAGCAAGCTTGTTGATGCTGAAACCCGGGCCAAATTAATTGAAGAAACTGAAGACCAAATTATTCCCTTGCTATCTCAGGAGGCAATGAAGATTTCACCTGAAGAATCCACAGTAATAGCAGTAGATTGGATGAATGGACGCCGCACGCCGGATGCCAGTCAGGAAGTTACCGGTTCAATCGCGGGACTGAAGCTGGGTAGTGATGCTCCGCGCATTTTCAGGGCTTTGGTTGAAGCAACTGCTTTTGGCTCTAAAGCCATTGTTGACCGCTTCGCACGTGAAGGAGTGAAGATTGAAGGAGTAATCGGGCTTGGCGGAGTTGCTAAAAAGTCGCCCTTTGTTATGCAAACCCTTGCTGACGTGCTGAATATGCCTATCAAGATTGCAAGAACAGTTGAAACTTGTGCATTTGGAGCCGCAATGTTTGCTTCGGTGGCAGCCGGTCTCTATGCTCGTGTTGAAGATGCCCAAAAAGCTATGGCCAAAGGTTTTGAGAAGGAGTATAGCCCAAATCCTGCTATGGTGAAAGTATATTCAGAGATTTATAAGAAGTATCAGAAGCTTGGAGCCTTCACAGAAAAGGAAAATTTGTAGCAGCTTTAAGCAATATTAAAAAACAACTGCAAGGCCTTTTGGACTTGCAGTTGTTTTTTGCTAACATGCTAACACGCTAAGCCGCTATCTTGCTATCCCGCTAAACGCTATACCCTCATAACTCATAACTCCTTTGTGGCTTTTGTGGTTAAAACCCTCATCCCTGTGCTCGGCGGAATTTGCAATTCCGTCGTATTCTTTCCGGCAGTTTGTCGCTCGGCGCTACCGCTTGGTCTATCCCGCTCGGCGTAGTTTTGCGTGTGAGGCTCTGCGTCGGGTAACTACGTCGTATTCCATACTCATCACTCATCAATTCCACCTTCCACCTTCCTGCTATATGCTACCCGCTAAGCTGCTAAGCCGCTAACCCGCTAAGCTCTACCTTACATCAAAAGTCCGGCGGCGAAGAATAAAGTCATCGCCCAGATAAACGCGCCTTACATCGGGGTCTTCAGCAAGTTCTTCGGCAGTTCCAGCCTTCAGGATATTACCTTCAAAGAGAAGATAGGCGCGGTCGGTAATCGACAAGGTCTCATGAACATTGTGGTCGGTTATCAGGATACCGATATTCTTATATTTTAACTTGGCAACAATTTCCTGAATATCGCGCACAGCTATTGGGTCAACGCCGGCAAAAGGCTCATCAAGCAAGATGAATTTAGGGTTGATGGCCAGGGCTCTGGCTATCTCAGTTCGACGGCGTTCTCCTCCCGAAAGCTGTATTCCCTTGCTCTTACGGATATGAGTAAGACCGAACTCTTCCAGTAACTCCTCACTTCGCCTTCTTTGATACTCCTTAGGAAACTTGGTCATCTCCAAAACAGCCTTGATATTGTCTTCTACGCTTAGGTTGCGGAAAACGCTCGCCTCCTGTGCCAGGTAGCCTACACCCTTTTGAGCGCGCTTATATACAGGTTCCTTGGTGATAATATCGTCGTTAAGGTATATTTCGCCCCCGTTGGGTGCAATAAGGCCAACCATCATGTAGAAAGTTGTAGTCTTGCCTGCCCCGTTAGGTCCCAGCAGGCCCACAATCTCGCCCTGTTTAACCTCTACCGAAACGCCCTTTACTACTGTCCGGTTTTTGTAACGCTTAACCAGATCTTTGGTATGTAGAACTAATTCTGAATTATCACTCATTATTTGTATCGTTTACTAAATCAAATTGTGCTCTTTTCTTCTCAACTCTGTATCCAATCATAATACCTGCTTCATACAGGAAGATTAAGGGTATCGCGACCATTATCTGGCTTATAATGTCGGGAGGAGTAATAATGGCTGCAAGCGTCACCGATACTACTATGGAGTGGCGCCGGTACTTCCTCAGGAATTTGGTTGTTACCAAGCCTACCTTGGTAAGAAAATACATCAATATCGGAAGCTCAAACATCACCCCGGTAGCCAATACTATTGATGAAACGGTTGAGACGTAAGAGCGAAAGTTAATAATATTTTCAACACTATCGCTAACACTATATCCGCCCAGAAAATAGACCGATAAGGGCGCTATCAGATAGTATGCAAACAAAATGCCAAGGGTAAACAGGCTGCCGGCCGCAAATACTGCGCCACGGCTATGCCTCAGCTCGTTTTCGTAGAGTGCCGGCTTAATAAAGCGCCACAATTCGTAAAAGATATAGGGAAAGGCAATAACAATACCGGCAACAAAGGAGATTCCGATGTGCATGGTAAACTGCCCCGACATATTTATGTTTTGAAATCTGAGGGTCTCCTGGTTGATACATAGGGCAGGGGTAGCAATTATTTCGGCTAGCCGACAAAATAAGCGATTAGTAAGAAAGTCGGGTTGGCTGGGGCCCAAAAGAACGACATCAAATACAAATCCCTTGAAAAGGAAGGCGAGGATGGCAAAAATAATAATAGCGACAAAAGAGCGGATTATGTGCCATCTCAATTCTTCAAGGTGGTCTAGAAATGACATATCCGCTTGCTTATTGCTCTTCATCTATTATGCTAAGTTGTAATAGTTGCGCTAAGATAATTATTGCGCTAAGATAAGCAGTAATTATTTACGGCAAAAATGGAGCATCGAAATCACTTTCAGAATAATGCCGGAGAATTAAAAGCTTGCACTTTTATTTCCCCGGCATTTATTATTGAGGGTTTTTACAGCTTTCCGCTTTTTATTTGTCGCTAACTTTTATAGTATAGCTGTAGCTGTATTCTTTATCCATAAAGCGATATTGATCTAAAGGCTTTGCACCCCATGATTGAAGTCCGCCAACTCCGCGCTGGAAGAGGTCAACACACAAGACCACCTCATTGCGCGGTATTATGTCCGACCAGTGCTGTTGCTTCTTAGTCATCCCCGGATCTAAGTCTTCAGGCCTATGGTTGGTGGCACTTACCGACAGAGCCTGGGCTCCTTCAACTCTGATAATACGCCCCTGACGGTTTTTAAGCTCCAGCCAACGCACGTCGGTCTTATTGCCTGTTTCCTGCGGGCGGTAATACTCAAAAGCCTGATTTTCAACCAGCCCCTTCCAGATTCCCATAAAGCTGTCGTGCTTACGGTCTATATAATTTTCGTGAGGGCCGCGTCCATACCAGGTGAAGTCATTATAATCTCTCGGCAGAGCCATCAGCATTCCAAAACGCGGAATTTCGGGCAGCTCGTCGCTTAGGGCTTTGTAGTGTGCCGAAATGGTCAGGCTTCCATCCTGATTTACAGTATAACTAAGATCAACTTTGGCTTGTATGCCCCTTAAGCTCACTTCATAATTTATTACAAAAGCGCCGTTCTTCTCTTGAGAGTCAAGGTATTTGTAAATTGTGTTGTGACCGGCGGCTTCCCATATACGGGCCTGGTATTGCAGGTTTTCACCAAAATCATTATCCGTCATAGCCCTCCAGAAGTTAAGGCGGGGCAGTTGGTTGAATACATTCTGCCCCTTGTCTTTCATGCTTAAGAGTCCTCTTCCGTCGCGTGTTGAAAACTCATAGCTTATACTTCCGGAATTAACTATAACCTTATTTTCTTCTTCGTCAACCTTAAGCTTGCCTTCCTTGCTGTAAGCTGCAAAATAGTCGTTGATGCCCAATGCAAACTCTTCCTTTGCCACTTCAAAGCCAAGGGGAAGGAATTCTGTTTCGCGGGCTGTATAGGCAAAGACCTGCAGATAATATTCTACTCCGGGCTCTTTTTTCAGGGTGGGAAGTTTAAGCTTCACATCCTTTGCGGCATCCGCTTCAAGGTTTACAGTAAAGTCGCCTTTGGCCGATAGCTCGCCGTTCTTCAGGAGCTGCCATTTGAAGCTGTAGTTTTTGCTGTCTATATCAGTAAATTTATAATCGTTTATTACCCTAATTATTCCTTTATCCAAATCTTTGGCCTCGAAGAGTATATTTTGATATACCTTCTTAACGATGTAAGTATGAGGGATATAATTCTGGTCGGGACTAATTATTCCATCCATGCAGAAGTTCCCGTCGTTCATCCTGTCATAGCCGTTTAAGTCGCCTCCATAAGCCCAATAAGCTCTGCCCTGCTCATCATAGCTTTTGTAGCCGTGATTATACCATTCCCATATAAATCCGCCCTGCATATTTTTGCTTGAACGCATCAAATCCCAGTATTCCTGAAAGTTACCCATGCTATTGCCCATAGCATGAGCATATTCGCACATGATATACGGGCGTCCGAGGTCTTTTTTTGCATCGCGTTGCATATCCCACCATGAAGGATACATATGGCAGATAATGTCGGTATTGTAATCGCGTTGATAGGCTTGCTCATACTGAACGGGGCGACTGTTGTCGCGGGCCTTAACCCAGTCGTAAGCGTCAAAAAGGTTCCGGCCGTTGCCCGACTCATTGCCAAGCGACCAGAAAATAACCGAAGCATGGTTTTTATCCCGTTCTACCAGGCGAATTACCCGGTCGAGGTGTTGTTTATTCCACTCGGGCACATCGGCGATTATGTCAGGCCCGTAAATCAGTCCGTGAGATTCAAGGTTGGCCTCATCCACCAGGTAGATGCCATACTCGTCACAGAGCTTATACCATAGGGGCGACTGGGGATAGTGGGAGGTGCGCACGGCGTTGATATTCAGCTCCTTCATTAGTTGAAGGTTGCGCATCATCACTTCCCGTGTTACGACCTGACCGGTATTGGTGTTGAATTCATGCAAGTTAACTCCCTTGAATAATACCTTCTTACCATTCACAAAAAGCTGGCCATCAGTTATTTCAATCTTGCGGAAGCCTATTTTGTGTGAGCTGCTTTCAATAATTCTCTTGTCATCACCCTTCAAGGTGATAAGCATAGTATAGAGATTAGGTGTTTCGGCAGTCCACTTCAGAGGCGAGACTACCGTGCCCGACAAGTTGAGATTTGCCTTCCCCCCGGCAGGAATTTCTGCTTTTAGACTTTTTGTGAAAACTTTCTTCCCTGCTTTATCAAGCAAAGATACTTCGACGGTGCGCATTTTAGCTGCATCGTCATAGTTTTTAAGGACGATGTCAAGGCCGAAGAGTCCGTTTTTATATTCACTGTCCAAATCAGGGTGAGCAAAGAAATCCAGGATGCGGGTGTCGGCCGTGCTGTAGAGATAAACATTTCTGTTTATTCCTCCAAGCCTCCACATATCCTGGTCTTCAAGATAGGAGCCATCGCTGAATTTATGAACCTGACAAGCAAAGGTATTTTTCCCCTTTCTGATATAGGGAGTGATGTCAAATTCGGCAGGACTCTTTGAGTTTTGCGTGTAGCCCACTTTTTGACCGTTGACCCAAAGATACATTGAGTTTGTTCCCCCCTCGAAGTGTATAAACACCCTTCTGCCGTCCCAATTTTCCGGAAGGACAAATTCATGGCGATAGAGCCCTGTGGGTGAGTTTTCCTTGTCAATATTTGGTCTTCTGCTCCAAAAGCCAAAGCCCAGGTTTACGTACATTGGAACGCCATGGCCGTTGAACTCCCAGTTTCCCGGAACCGGCATTTCGCCCCAATCGCTCAGGTCAAAATCTTCCTTATAGAAGTCCTCAGGAACATCAGCTATTCGGGGCAGCCACTTGAATTTCCACTGCCCGTTAAGCGATTGGTAATAGGGTGATGCTTTGTAGTCGTCCCTTAAAGCCAATTCCTCCGAAGGATAGGGGAGAGAAGTGGCTCTCGTTTCTTCCTTATTGATGGCGAAAACTTCGGGGTTTTCCCAATCAGGAATCTCTTGAGCACAAAGGCTTAGGGTAAAGAAGCATAATAATAAAAGCGAAGATAATTTTTTCATAATATAATATAAACAGATGGTTAAACCCTGTGAGGTGCAATAAGGCTTGGCTTAATCGATGCACTAAAATAACACAATATGATTAATTTGTCAGGATAAAATAGAAAAAAGGCCGCTAAATGTTTGATTTGGCAAGGTCAGTTTGTTGTTATCCTGCTATTAAACACCAAACAAGATGCTGTTTGTATGAAACAAAAGGAGTACTTTTGCAGCCTGTAAATTGTATTATAAAACAGTTTTCGATATGACAGATAAATCAAATCAACCGCTGTTCAGCGATTTCCCCCCTGTATCTACACAGGAGTGGATGGACAAGATTACGGCGGATCTAAAAGGAGCCGATTTTGAAAAAAGGCTTGTTTGGAAAACAAATGAAGGGTTCAGCGTTCGTCCTTTCTACCGTGAGGAAGATATGGAAAAACTGGGACACTTAGAGTCCCTTCCCGGTGAGTTTCCCTATGTTCGCGGAACCAAACTATCTAACAACTGGCTGGTAAGGCAGAATATTGAGGTTTCTGACCTTGCCTCTGCCAATAATAAGGCTAAGGAGCTTCTGACAAAGGGGGTAAACTCCCTGGGTTTCTTGTTTGAAGATGCTGCCCTGGTTGAAGCCGACACTATTAAGTCTCTTTTGAAGGGCATAAATACTGCCGATGTTGAGATTAACTTTTCTACTAAGCATTGCTTTAAAAAACTGGCTGCTGCCGTGGTGGGAGCCTTTGAATCAATGGGAGGCGAGCTTTCTAAAGTGAAGGGGTCGATTGATTTTGATCCCCTGGGCAAATTAGTCGTGAAAGGCAAGGTCTGCAAAAGTGTTGATGAGGTCTTGGGCAAAGTAGCTGAAGTTGTAAAGAATGGCAAGGCTTTTTCTCAGTTTCAATGGGTCAACGTCAATGGTAAGAATTTCGGGAATGCCGGTTCTACCATTGTTCAGGAGTTGGCTTTCTCGCTTTCGGCCGGAAATGAATATCTCTCAAAGCTTATCGAAAAGGGAATCTCCGTTGATGATGCAGCCAGGAATATCCGCTTCACCCTAAGCATTGGTTCAGGCTATTTTATGGAGATTGCCAAGCTGCGTGCAGGCCGCTTGTTGTGGGCTTCAATTGTGGATGCCTATAAGCCTGCCAGTCGCGAGTCTGCCAGGATGAATGTTAACTGCGAGACATCTCAGTTTAATAAAACTATTTATGACCCTTATGTGAACATGCTTCGCACTCAGACTGAAGCCATGTCGGCAACACTCGGGGGATGTAATTCTCTGCTGGTGCAGCCTTTCGATTCCGTGTTCCGTAAGCCTGACGAGTTTAGCGAGCGCATTGCACGCAATCAGCAACTTCTGTTGAAAGAGGAATCGTATTTTGCTAATATTACCGACCCGGGCGCAGGAAGCTACTATATAGAAAGCCTCACCGACAGCATCGCAAAAGAGGCCTGGAGCCTGTTTGTTGAGCTTGAAAAGAAAGGCGGCTTTGCCAAAGCTGTCCAGGAAGGATATATTCAAGCTTTGGTTAAAGAGTCGGCAGCCCAGAAGACTAAAGCAGTTGCCGGACGTAAAGAAATCCTGCTGGGAACAAACCAATATCCGAATGGCTTGGAAACTATGGCTTCTTCAATTGATGCAGCTGTTGTAAATGCCGGGGTAAAGGAAGCTTCCGATATAGAAACCATCACTCCGCTAAGAGCCGCTGAAGAGTTTGAAGCATTGCGTTTGGCTACCGAAAAGGCTGCAAAACGTCCTAAGGTGTTTATGCTTACATACGGCAATCTAGCCATGCGTTTGGCAAGGTCGCAGTTCTCAGGCAACTTCTTTGGATGTGCAGGATATGAAATAATTGACAACCTCGGTTTTGACAATGTCGAAGAAGGTGTTGAAGCCGCTCTTAATGCTAAGGCTGATATTGTAGTTCTTTGTTCTTCCGATGACGAGTATCTTGATGCTGCACCGATTGCCTTGAAGGCTCTCAAAGGGCGTGCCTTGCTTGTCGTGGCCGGAGCCCCCGCATCCATGGATGACTTGAAAGCTCAGGGTATAGAGCATTTTATCCACGTTCGCAGCAACGTGTTGGAAGTGTTACAGGGATTTAATAAGGCGCTGAATATCAAGTAGCGCATAAAAATATTTAGATATGAAACCGGATTTTTCAAAGATATCCTTTCAAAATAACGCCCCTGCTACAAATGTGGCTGAGTGGGCAAAAAAACAGGGGATAAAAAAGGATTGGCTTACGCCCGAGCAAATTCCCGTTAAACAAGTATATACAAAAGAAGATTTGGCGGGAATGGAGCATCTTAACTATGCTGCCGGACTGCCTCCCTTTCTTCGCGGTCCCTATTCAGGGATGTATGCCATGCGTCCATGGACTATTCGTCAATATGCAGGATTCTCTACAGCAGAAGAATCCAATGCCTTCTATCGCCGTAATCTTGCTGCCGGACAAAAAGGTTTGTCGGTTGCTTTCGACCTTGCTACTCACCGCGGCTATGACTCAGATCATGAGCGGGTAGTTGGCGATGTAGGTAAGGCCGGTGTGGCCATCGATTCAATACTCGATATGAAGGTATTGTTTGACGGAATACCTTTGGATAAGATGTCGGTGTCGATGACTATGAACGGTGCTGTTTTGCCTGTTCTTGCTTTTTACATTGTTGCCGGTTTGGAACAGGGTTGTAAACTTGAAGATATGGCCGGAACTATTCAGAATGATATTCTGAAAGAGTTTATGGTTCGTAACACCTATATCTATCCGCCTGAATTTTCGATGAAGATTATTGCTGATATTTTTGAATATACTTCCAAGTATATGCCCAAATTCAACAGTATATCTATTTCGGGTTATCACATGCAAGAAGCAGGAGCTACTGCTGATATCGAGCTGGCTTATACTCTGGCTGATGGTCTGGAGTACCTGCGTGCCGGTGTTAATGCCGGTATGAGTGTGGATACCTTTGCACCACGCTTGTCTTTCTTCTGGGCGGTTGGAATGAACCACTTTATGGAGATTGCTAAAATGCGGGCAGCACGTATGTTATGGGCGAAAATTGTGAAGCAATTCGACCCTAAAAATCCTAAGTCTCTGGCTCTTCGTACTCACTCACAAACATCAGGGTGGTCGCTTACCGAGCAGGATCCTTATAATAACGTGGGTCGTACCTGTATCGAGGCTATGGCAGCAGCTCTGGGGCATACTCAAAGTTTGCACACCAATGCCCTTGATGAGGCTATTGCACTTCCTACCGATTTCTCGGCACGTATTGCCCGTAATACTCAAATCTATATTCAGGAGGAGACGCAGATATGTAAATCTGTCGACCCCTGGGCAGGTTCATACTATGTGGAATCTCTCACAAAAGAGATAGCCGAAAAAGCATGGGCTCTGATTACTGAGGTTGAAGAAATGGGAGGAATGGCTAAGGCTATTGAAACAGGTCTTCCCAAAATGCGTATTGAAGAGGCAGCGGCCCGTACTCAGGCTAAAATCGATAGCGGAAAACAAGTGATTGTTGGTACTAATAGCTACCGTCTTGAGAAAGAAGATCCCATCGATATACTTGATATCGATAACAGCGCTGTTCGCAAGTCTCAAATTGAACGTTTGAAAAAGCTGAAAGCTGAACGTAACGAGCAGGAAGTGCAGGAAGCCTTGAAGGCCATCACGCGTTGTGTGGAGACCCGGAAAGGTAACCTGCTGGAACTGGCTGTGGATGCCGCTAAGAAAAGGGCATCATTAGGTGAGATTTCTTATGCATGTGAAACAATAGTTGGAAGATACAAAGCTGTGATTAGATCTATTAGCGGAGTTTACTCCTCAGAAGCCGGCGACAATAGCGTGTTTGAAAAGGCTCAGGCTTTGGCTCGCAAGTTTGCTGAACTCGAAGGTCGCCAGCCACGTATTATGGTGGCTAAAATGGGTCAGGACGGACATGACCGCGGTGCCAAAGTGGTCGCTACCGGTTATGCTGATATAGGTTTTGATGTGGATATGGGCCCTCTGTTCCAGACTCCCGCGGAAGCCGCCAAGCAAGCCGTTGAGAATGATGTTCACGTTTTGGGCGTATCTTCTTTGGCAGCAGGCCACAAAACTCTTGTTCCTCAGGTTATTGAGGAGCTTAAGAAGTTGGGACGCGATGATATTATGGTTATCGCTGGTGGAGTAATTCCTCATCAGGATTACCAGTTCCTGTATGATGCCGGAGTGGTGGGTATTTTTGGTCCCGGAACTTCAGTTGCCCAGGCAGGTGTCGATATTCTGACTCTGCTGCTCCAACTGAGAGAAGAATAATATTCCTCTCTATCAGAATTTATATTTATCAAAGGCCGCCGGCAAATATGCCGGCGGCCTTTTTTTTATTACAGAACCCGGAAAGCCCGAAGAAGCTAATGCAGTTAAGCAAGGGGCTGTTAAACAATCAACATAGTGGCAGATGCATCATCATTTTAAACTTAGAAATTAAGTCTTAGCCCCGCAGAGATGTCGATCCTGTTAAGTCCTTCATACTGGTCTTCATCCATTTTAATTGTCTCAGTACCGTAGATACTCTTAGTTTTATAGCTGGTTAGCACACCTGTTAGATAGGATACTTGAACCCAATGCTCGGCGGAATTTGTAATTCCGTCGTTATTGTTTATCGTAGTCTGCGACTACATTTATTTAATCGTCTTTGCCGGTAAGGTTAAAATATCAACTTTCAAATAATTACTTAATCCGGCATAATTTCTTGCACTTGAATACAAATAATCTTCAGGATGTTGTACAATTTGTGCACGAACCGGATTGTTATGTAGGGTCTGCTGAAAAACTCACCTCGCTTCATTTAGGAGGGGGTAAGATTTGTAA
>ENA-UOOK01003892-UOOK01003892.1-fermentation-metagenome-genome-assembly--contig:-NODE-3892-length-16522-cov-49.983421_pt1 | contig 16522 bp, 12 predicted proteins | sample MGYA00245777_ERZ724023 | MGnify/ENA primary metagenome ERZ724023 (study PRJEB28704, sample SAMN03018312) | fermentation metagenome | biome: anthropogenic terrestrial biome; feature: soil...
GCGCCACCTTGCCATGGTGGAGGTAGCGAGTTCAAGTCTCGTCGTTCGCTCCAGTCGAGTACCTCGACACGCAGTTTGCGTATCGAGGCTTTTTTGTTATTTTTTTCGGGTGCCCGCGTTTCCGCCTGCATTTCAGTCGGGCAAAATCCCCGAAATACCGTCAAATAAACCCCGGCCCGGCGGGCATGCTATCCGTGAAAGGAGATGCTTCTATGAAAGACAAAGACAAAAAAGGCCAGCGCCATCTGCAAAACCCGAATGAGTTCCAAAAGACGCTGGGGGTGAAGTGGCAAACCCAGCCGCCGAAAGAAACGCCGTCCGACCGGACTTCGGAAGAAGACAGAAAAGACGATACTTCCGCAACGTAGCGTTCCGCCGGCCGCAGAAAGCGACTTCAGGCCGTCGGGAAAATTGCGCGGCCGTTTGGCACGCTGCGATTCCCGGCGGCCTGCATTTTTTCCGCCTGCGCTCTTCCGGCAGCCGCCGGGGATGGCGGCTCAGTTGTCCGCGGTCTCAATCACGAAATCCACGCGCCTGTTTTTGGCCATGTTGGCGGCCGTGTCGTTTTTGGCGATGGGGTGGAATTCCCCGTAGCCGACCGCCGAGAACTTTGCCGAGCCGAGCTTGGACGTCTTCAGCAGACGCCGCAGCACGTTGACGGCCCGGCTTGTGGAGAGCTCCCAGTTGCTGTCGAACTGCGTGTTCTTGATGGGGCGGTTGTCGGTGTGCCCTTCAATCCGCACCATTTTGATGAAATCGGCGTGTTCCGTCAGGATGTCGGAGATTCTGTCGAGCAGCTGGTTGGCGTCGGGGTTGATATCGGCCCTGCCGGAATCGAACAGCACCGATTCCGAGATGCGGACCAGAATCAGATTGTCCCCTTCTTTTATCACGCTCAGCTGTTTGGAAAGGTCGGCTTGTTTGATGTAGGCGCTGATGGATTTATAGAGGCTGTTATATTTTTCGCTGTGGGGCTGTTGCGAGCTCTGCGCCACCTGCCCGCCGGACACGGCGCCGGAGGATGCGGCGGCGCTCTGCCCGGCCGCGGCTACGGCGGATGTGACCTGCTGCGTCGCCGATTTGGCCTTTACGACCGGCCTGCTCATCATGGCGAACGAAAACAGAATCACGAACAGCGCGAGCAGGTCCGTCATCATGTCGCTGTAGGTGGTCAGCCAGTTGGACGAACCCTCTTCATTGGGGGCCGCCTTAGACGGCTTCAGACGGTTTCCACCGGGTTTCATCATATCGGGTCAGGCCACCTTCTTCGGCTTGAATTTGTCCTGCCGGCGGCTGCGCGTGTTTCGGCCTTTCTGCTGTTCCGTTACATAAGCGCAGAGGTCTTCCTCGACAATCCTTGGATTTTTGTTCTCCTCAATGGCGACCATGCCTTCCAGAAGAAGCTCCCTTCTGGCGACCTCGTCGGCGTCCATGGTTTTCAGCCGCTTGGACATCGGGCCAAAAATCACATAGGCCAGAAAAGCGCCGTAGAAGGACGTCACCAGCTCGACGGCCATCAGCGGCCCCAGCCTGGTCGGGTCGTCCAGGTTCACCAGCATGGGAATCAGACCGACGTATGTGCCCAGAAGAGCCAGCGACGGCGCCGTTGTCGTGATCATGTCCAGCATGGCGTGCCCTCTCTGGTGCCTTTGCTGCATGAAGTACGTCTCCGCGTCCAGCGTCGAACGGAGGCGGTCTTCGTCCGCGCCGTCGATGATGAGGAACAGGCCCCGTTTCAGGAACTTGTCGTGGATATTCCGGTTGACGTACTCTTCAAGGGCGAGCAGACCGTTTTTTCTGGCGATTTCGGAAAGCGTGACTATCGTTTTGATGTCTTTTTCCGTATCGTAGGTCTGTTTTTCAAACGCTTTCTTCATGATCGGGCCGAGCTTTTTCAGCCGGTTCATCGGAAAAGAGACGACGACAGCGCCCAGCGTGCCGCCCACTGTGATGAAGACCGACGGCCAGTTTAAGAAGGCCCGCATTTCTCCGGTCATGAACATGGAGATGAGGATGCACGAAATGCCGATTGCGAACCCGACCCAGATTGATGTCGACGATTTAAACGATGGTTTAAACATGAAAAGAGCCCCCTTGTAAAAGCGTTGACGTGATTTTTCCGGGCCCGGACCGCCGGAAGATGAACGCTGCCCGCCGCGCCGGCCGCGTCCGCGCCCTCGGTCACATGCGGAAAAGACGCCCCTTTGTCCGTCGGCCCGCCGCTTTTTACCGGAAACGCGGCAGCCGCCCGCACAATTCGTATTCCGATTTTTGGTTTGAGTTTCTCCTTATATGTAGTACTATCGGTTGATTTACGATTTAATTGATACCGCTCGGCAAAATATGTCAGAATATATCAAAAATTTTTGTCTCTCAAATGTATATTTGTGCATTCATTGGGAAAAAATCGCGGTTGCGCGCGGGGCCGTGCGGAAATCTGGGCCGGGGAATGCCGCATCTGCCATAGGACGCGCCCCCCTGCGCATATATTTGCGTAAAGGGGGTTATAGGGTAATGAAAACGCTTACGGTCACAAAAAAGAGCCTGCTTACGGTCCTGTTCTGCGCGCTCGCCGCCGTGCTTGCGGTCGCGGTCTGCGTCAGGGCCACACAGGCGGTGCAGGCTTCGGCGCCGAAACGCTCCCTGCCGATTTACAACGTGCAGACCGGGGAAAAGAAGATTGCGCTCTCCTTTGACGCGGCCTGGGGAAACAGCGACACCCAGAAGCTGATTGATATTCTGGACCAGTACCATGTGAAGACGACGTTCTTCGTTGTGGGCGCGTGGGTAGACAAATACCCCGAATCGGTCAAGGCGCTCGCCGCGGCGGGACATGAGGTGTGCAACCATTCGGACACCCATCCCCACATGCGGAAACTTTCGCAGGAGGAGATAAAGGCCCAGGTGAAAAAGTGCAGCGAAAAAATCGCGTCGGCCACCGGCATCAAGCCGATTCTGTTCCGGCCGCCCTACGGCGATTATAACGACACCGTGATTCAGGCTGTGGAAAACCTGAACATGTATCCGATTCAATGGAACGTCGATTCCCTCGACTGGAAGAATCCGACGCCGGATCAGATTGCAAACCGGGTCCTCACCAGTGTGAAGCCCGGTTCCATCGTGCTGTTCCACAACGGCGCGAAAAACACGCCGGCCGCCCTGCCGCGGGTGCTGCAGACCCTGCAGGCGGAAGGGTACCAGATCGTCCCGGTCTCCCAGCTTATCTACCGCGACCATTACACGATTGACAATGCGGGCGTGCAGATTCCGGATTCCGGCGCGGCGGCCGGAAATGCGGGCTCTGCGGTCTCCTCCGGAAAAGCGGCTTCCGCCGCCGCCAAATCTTCGGCCGGGCAGAACAGCAGCCGCCCAGCGGCGGCGTCTTCCGCGAATCCCCGGTAGAAAGCGCCCGGTTCACACCCATCACAAAACCCCTGCCCGATTTTACTTGGGCAGGGGTTGCGAAAATATTTTGCCTTTTGGGATTGTGATTTGGATGAAAGGGTTACGCTACAATAGTTCCTATGGTACGGGGAGCTTTTTCCCCATTGACATAGAAGCCCGCTTTGTCTCCGGCCTTGCCGGTCGCCGTCACCTTGAAGAAATAGTCGTTCCCCTTGGAGCCGGCGTAAGCAACGCGGAAAGCCGAACCGGTCCCGCAGACGAAGGTCGGTTTCTTTGCGGCCGTCACGCGGAACTGGTATGTTCTGCCCGCCTTGACGGGAAGCTGCTTCCCCGTGTCCAGCTTGGCATAGTTCGGGTTGGAGCCGACCGTAGCAACCAGGAGCCTCTGGCCGTTGTTGATGTAGAGGCCGGCTTTGTCGCCCGGCGCGCCGATGGCCCTGAGCTTGAAGAAGTAATCGTTGCCGCTCCGGGTCACAGACTGAATCTCAAAGACACCGGGCGTGCCGATTACAAATGTCGGCTCTTTTCCGTTTTTGCTTGTGATTCTGAACTGATAGGTGCCGTTGACGGAAAAATCGCGCGTCGTGTCGCTCACAAAAGACCCGGAAGGCGTCGGCGCGGGAATCACAGGATTTAACGGCTTGTTCTCTTCCTTGTCATCGTCGTCATCGTCGTCATCAGAGGGCTTGTAAACTGTCACTGTAATCGTCGGCAGGGTGACGCCTTCATTAAGCTCGTATCCTTCCGGCAGCGCGGCAGTAAACGTATAGGTCCCCGTTTTCGCCGAATCGTAAGTCGGGCTGGAAGTCCAGGTCACCCCGGAAACATCCTTGCCGTTTACGGTTAAAGTGCGGGGCAGGTTCGGCGCGCTGCCTTTTTTAACCCACTGCATTTTTACACTGCTCGACAGAGGTGAAACTGTGGTGACGGTTACAGGCTTTGCAATGGTATAGAGATAGGCCTGAGTGAGGCCATAGGTATCCTGCTTAAAATAGTTGTTATTTCCCAACTGCAGAACAGGAGTGCCGAATGGATTTTCCTCAGTCTTATCAGCTGTTAAGTTCAGGGATGGTTTTACAAGGAATTCGATTTTGCTGATGTGGTCGCTCAGCAGCTTCTTGGTGTTCAGCCTGACCGTCCAGGTTTCGTCCTGATAGGAAATATTTTTCCTGAATTCTTCGACTGAAGTCGGTGTGCCGTTTTCATCAAAAGTTACGCCTGCGGCCTCGAGCAGTTGAATCGTGTTGGTCTTTTCCTGTGTTTGGCCATTAGCAATATTGCCCAGCCCCTTTGCAATAGCGGTCTTGATGGTCTCGTCCGTTACAGATGACCCGGATACGGCGGGAAGTGGAATTTTTACGGAGTTGTCATAGCTGTTCTCCGGGGTGTCGCCCGTTCCTCTCTCACCGTTCAAATAGATGGTCAGCCTCAGAACAGGGGCGACTTCCTTCTTTGCATCCAGAAGCTTTTGCTTTACAACATCGCTTTCTTTGAATGAAAACGTGAACGGCTGGGAATCCTTCGCGTAAATAATTCCGGGTTCGCCCGCCGGGCCTTTCCAGCCCTCGGCCGGGGCCAGCTGCGCGTTGCCCGCGGTCAGAAAATACTGGGTCTGCACCGTTCCATCATCTTTGGCGACCCGGTTGGTGACCGCAAAATGCTTGCCCGCATTCGTGATTTCCCCCTGGAAGACATCTGCGCTGTCTTCACCTTTTATGCTTACCAGCCAGACGGTCGGGTTTGTTGCGCTCTCCGAGCTGTTTTTAAGTTCCGCGTTTTTGTCAATGGTCAACTGAGAATCTTCAGAGACGTCTTCGCCCTGCGAAACCTCGATGCCGCCGAAGCCGTTCCCGGAAACATCGATGGTACCCTTCAGCGTCACATTGGAGCCGTTGACCAGGATGCCGGCGTTTCCGCCCTTGGCAGTAACGTCTTTTAAGGTTACGACGCCCGCTTTGTAGGCGTGGATGGCGTAGGTGCCGAACCATGTTTTTGAACCAGTTAAGCCCGCGTCTACGGTAAGGTTCTGCACCGTGGACCCGTCCGCTCCTTCTTTAAAAATCAGGCCGTCGTCAAGTTTAGGTTTATCTGAATCTTTTGTAGCTATCTTCTCCAACCCGCTGAATTTCAGCGTGTGGCCGTCGCCGTCAATTTTGAGCAGATGCTTGACCTCCAGAGGCACCTTCAGTGTAGTAATATCATTCGTCAGGATAATCGCCGACGGCGCGTCGTTGTCATCTTTGCAGGCGGTTTTTAAGCTATTCGCATCTCCTACCGGCTGCGCGGCTGTGACGCTTGCTTCTTCGTGAGCCAAGACGGCGTCGTCCTCGTCTTCGTCTGGGTCAACAAGATTGACCGTGATGCTGTAGGTGCCGGGCTTGCTGGCGACCAGATAAACCTTCGTCGGTGTTTTTTCTTTCGCTACATCTTCCGCCGTAAAGCCATTTTCCGGACCCCAGCCGACCTTTGCGATGTCGTACCATTTGTTGTCGCTTTCCGCGAGCAGCTGGATGCCCTCGGCATCTTCATCGGAGTCGCCTTCTTCGGAGCTGTCTTTTGTAATCGCGACCTCAATTCTCATATTGTGGGTCGTGCCCTTCGGGTCGAGCGAGGCTTCGATGGGCGTCCTGCCTTCGGAGTCGAAGTTGTCAATGTTCTCAATTGCTTTTTCCGTGGGGACAAATCCCGTTGGAATGCCGGAGAGCGTAATCTTCGGACCCGCGGCTGTGACGCTTGCTTCTGTTGTTGCCAAGACGGCGTCGTTATCGTTATCGTCTTTGTCAACAAGATTGACCGTGATGCTGTAGGTTCCGGGCTTGCTGGCGACCAGATAAACCTCCGTCGGTGTAGTTGTTACGTCGTTCGCCGTAAAGCCATCTTTTGGACCCCAGCCGACCTGTGCGATGTCGTACCACTGGTTGTCGCTCTTCGCGAGCAACTGAATGCCGTCGGCATCGTCTTCGGAGTCGTCTTCTTCGGAGCCGCCTTTTGTAATCGCGACCTCAATTCTCATCTTGTGGGTCGTGCCCTTCGGGTCAAGCGTGGCTTTGATGGGCATCCTGTCGCCGGAGTCGAAGTTGCCAATATCTATTTCTTCTTCCGTGGGGACTTCTGTCGGAACATCTTCCAGCGTAATCGTCGGTTTTGAGTTTTCTTCGCTCCCATCGCTGCTGTCTGCGGCGAATGCGGTCGTGCCCGTAAAGGTCCCTATGGCCACAGTCAGGGCCAGGAGCCACGAGACTGTCTTTCCGCCCTTCATAATCAATGAAACACTCCTTTCTGATACCTCTTTTTCAGGTTCCCGGGAAGACGAATCGTTTCACCTCCTGTCTTTTCCCGAACCCCGCGTTCATTTATTGCAAGATACAAAAAACGTCCTTGCCGGTATGCCGCTTTGCGCTTCTTGCACCCTGTTGCCTGATTGGCCTGTTTGCTTACAGCCACTGCAAGAAAATTTATCTATTTTTAAGGAAATATTTTCTTTTCTGCTCTACTTTATCCCTGCTCGGATAAATTGTCAATTTTTGTCAATTATTATACACATGCCCTGATAATGCAATATCATACTATGTATAATAAAATTGCCATACAGTAAGGAGGTCTGCTGTATGACAATTGCAGAGAGAATCAAAAAGTTGAGGTGTGACAGCGATATCTCGCAGGCAGAGCTTGCAAGGCGGCTGGGGGTTACGCGGTCCAGCGTGAACGCGTGGGAGTTGGGAATCAGTATGCCGACAATTCAGTATGTGATTGAGATGGCACGCCTGTGGCACGTGACGTCAGATTACCTGCTGGGTCTTAGCAATCGTCAGAGCCTTTCTTTGTCCGGACTGGGTGACGAGGAGCGGAAGCTGCTGTATTCGATGCTGAATTATTTCAAGACACATGGGACCCGTAAGCAGGAATCTGAGCCCGTGAGGGAAAAAACAAACTCTGACAGCAGCGAAAAACTCCCCCGCAGCCAGTCGAGCTGCGGGGGAGAACTGTCCTATAAGGCTTATTGTTTCTGAAGTGTAGGACCACAATACATAAAAAAAGCGAGCAGGAACGGGACACTGGAATCCCCTGCGAACCATTTCAGGCGCCCGCACAGCCATCCCAGCCGGCACACAGACGCCTTCAAGCCTTTACGGTCCAAACATGTTTGACAAACCCACAGAAAGCCGCGGGGATTCGCTGCACTCACAAAAAAACAGCGTGCCTGTGCCCAATGGCACAAACACGCCTTTTCAGGCTTTTCAGCCTTTCATGCGAAGCTTTTGCTGTACTTTGGAATCCGCGCGGGCAAATTTTATTTGCATACGCTGCCTTATCCCAATCCTGACTGCAGAATCGGACACAAGCCCTCTTACAGCTCACTTCCCAGGAGATGAACGCTTTCGCTTTTCATCTCCAGCCCCTATTGTGTCCTCAAAGCCCAAACCTATTCGATGCACTTTTTTCCAGCGCGCGGCGGCCTCGCGCCGCCCGCACCTGAAAACAAGTATAATTTTCGGCGCAGCCAGAATACTATTTTAAAATCACGCGAATCACGCGCGTTTTGTTTGAAGCGAGGAGGCTCGGCGGGCATGATTCAGAAACTCATCGCCACCGTCTTGAGGAGCATACTGGCGTATCTCGTCCTGCTGGCGCTCGGAAGGCTGATGGGGCGGAAAATGATTTCCCGCATCACGGTTTTCGATTTTTTAATCGGCGTCACACTCGGGTCTCTGGCCGTGCGCATCGCGCTCGGAGACGAAAACTCGCTGCTGACGACCGTGATTTCGGCCGTCGTCATCACCTGCATGGCCCTGATTACGGACCGGCTGAACATCAAAAGCTCCTTGTTCCGCAAAATCGAGGAGGGCGAGCCGGTTCTGCTGATTCGGAACGGGAAGCTGCTCGACGAAAATTTCGCCAAGGCGAAAATCAGCATCAGCAAACTGCTGATGCTGCTGCGCCAAAAGGACGTTTTTGAGATTGAGGACGTAAATTACGCCATTTTTGAAAATGACGGGAATTTGACCGTGCTGCTGAAGCCGGAGAAGCTGCCGGTCAGCGCGGGGGACTTGAAAATAGCGAAGCCGGCAAACAGACTTTCAGCCGACGTGATTGTGGACGGAAAAATCATACCGAAAAATCTGAAAGCCAGCGGGCATACGGAAGGCTGGCTTCTGCAGCAGCTTCAGAGCCGGGGAATCGGCGGCCCGGAGCAGGTGTTTTACGCATCCGTCAACGCCGCGGGCAGGCTCTTTGCCGCCCCCTACGGAAAAAGCAAATGAAAAAATCTCCGCGGAAGGATGCGCTTTTGTTCCCGCAGCCGCTATGATATAATGAATTGTAATGAAGGCGCCTTTAATCGGAACGACTGGCGAAAAGAGGAATCCATGAAAAATGTCGTCGTTACGGGTGCGGCAGCCGGCATCGGCTATTTCCTCGTCCGAGAGCTTTTAGCGGAAGGCTGCAATGTGACCGTTTTGGACTTGAACGTCGATTCCCTCGGCGGCCTGCGCAAAAAATACAACTCTCTTTTGCCGATGGTCTGCGATGTCCGGGACTTCAAACGAATGAAAGTCTGCGTGGAAGAAAGCGGAAGAAGATACGGGGGCGTCGACTGTGCGATCCACAACGCCTGCCTGTGCACACTTGGAAGTCTGGAGCAAACCGAGGAGAAAACGTACCGCGAGGTCATGGAAGTCAATTACTACGGCGCGTTGCATTTGGCACAGGCAGTTTTGCCGTACATGAAAAGCCAGAGAAAGGGCAAGGTCATTTTTACAAGTTCCGGGGTCGGTGTGACAGGGTTCGCCAATATCAGCCCGTACGCCTCCAGCAAAGGTGCGGTTGAATCGCTTGCAAAATGCCTCGATATCGAGTATCGGCCGTACGGCGTCAGCTTCCACGTTTTTCATCCGCCCCTTACCAAGACCCGGTCGGCAGCGTCTCTGCCTGTTCCAAAAGAATTTATGGCCGACCCCGAAAAAGTCGGGGTCGGGCTGGCCCGGCATATACAAGCGAAATCCTTCGTGATTTGCCCCAGCTTCGGGCAAAAAGTCCAGATGATGGGCTGCTATCTGTTCCCTTTAAAAATGGGAAGGCTCATGAGCAGAATGGCCCTGAAATATGAAGCCGGGAAGAACCCGGAATAGGGAATTTATCCCCAGACCTCCCGCGCGATTTCCTGTACAAGGCGGACTTTGGCCCACTGCTGCTCCTGCGTCAGCAGGTTGCCCTCTTCCGTGGAAGAAAAGCCGCACTGCGGGCTCAGACAGAGCCGGTCGAGCTTCACGTAGTGGGAAGCTTCCCCGATTCGTTTCTCGACGGCCTCCTTATCCTCAAGCTGCGGGAATTTGGTCGTAATCAGCCCGAGCACGACCTGCTGGTCCCGGATATGCCGCAGCGGCTCAAAGCCGCCCGCCCGGTCGGAGTCGTACTCCAGGAAGAAGCCGTCGACCCGGCAGTTGCCAAACAGGATCTCCGCCACCGGCTCGTATCCGCCGGAGGAAAACCAGGTGGAACGGAAGTTGCCGCGGCAGATGTGCATGGTGATGACCATATCCTTTGGCTTGGCCTCCAGGGCGAAATTGATCATCTTCACATATTCTTTTTCGATTTCGTCCAGGTTCAGCCCGCGCGCCGTGTAAGCCTGCCGCTTCTGCCGGTCGCAGAATTCGCCCCACGAGGTGTCGTCAAGCTGCAGATAGCGGCAGCCGGCGTCGTAAAAAGAGCGGATCGCCTTCTGGTAGGCTGCCGCAATATCATGATACAGACGGTGAGGGTCCTCATATTCTTTGATGGGGACATAATGCTCTTCCCTGACGCAGCAAATCAGATGCAGCATGGAGGGGGAGGGAATCGTCATCTTGCACAGCGTGCCGCCGGCGACGGAGCGCAGATATTTGAAATGCTCGACGAACGGGTGGTTTTCAAAGTCGATTTTCCCGACGATTTCTATCGTCCTCGCTTTGGGCTGCGCCCCTTTGAACTGCACCGACCAGCGCTCGGCCTTTACCTCCCGCACGCCCTTCAGGGCCGCAAGAAAATCCAGATGCCAGTACCGCCGCCGGAATTCACCGTCGGTCACGGCCTGCAGGCCGACCTCTTTCTCCTTCGCCACCAGTTCCCGGATGGCTGCGTCTTCCGTTTCCTTCAGCTTTGCCGGGCTGATTTCGTTCCGCTCGTAGGCCGCCCTCGCTTTCTTCAGATAGGCCGGCCGCAGGAAGCTTCCCACGACGTCTGCACGGAAGGGCGCAACGGTTCGTTTTCCCATTTTCATCATTTTCCTTTCTTTCGTTTCTATGTGAATGGATTGCTGCGGCTCGCGGGCAGGAGAAAAGAAGTTCCAAGATGCCGCGCCGGAGCGCGGGATATGCAGCTGCGCGCTTTCATGCCCTGAGCAAGCAAAAAGCCCGTCTTCTCACTTAAAAGAAGACGGGTTTCATTCCCGTGTTACCACTTCAATTTACCTGCGCCTCACGGTGCGGGCCTCAAAAAGTACGCCGAAAACCGGATATACTTTGATTGCGATAACGGTCAACTTCCGTCGCAGCCTAAACGCCAAGCGCCTCGGTGCGCCACTCCAGAGCCATTTTCCGCCGTTTCCGAATCCGTCCCCTCTCAGCATCCGGAGACTCTCTGCAGGATTCGCAGGAACAGCCTACTTTCTCTTTCACAGTGTTTTTTCTATTCACTTAAGAATTGCCTTATAGTATATCACCCATCTTTAAAATGTCAAGCATTTGCATGCTTAAAAGCGACAAAAATGCCACGCCGGGGGAAGCCCCGGTGTGGCATTGCTGGGATTCGGCGTTATTTTTCGACCGGCCCGAAGGCCATGCGGTTGATGTTGATGAGCGAAAAGGCGTTGTTCAGCCGCATGGCAAAGCGGATCGGGAATCCCCAAGAAGGATAAATCCGCGTCTTGAAAGAAACGGGGTACTGCTCCAGCAGCTTCAGACCGAGACCCCAGTGCTCCATCTCGGCAGTGCTGCGGATTCCCCATTTCATCTCGGCGCCGCTGATGCCGGACCTCTGCACCATGCGGCTGACCGCCCGCAGAATGGAAGGCGCAATCGAGTCGAAGACAATCTCTCCGCCCGGAAAGCGCCGGGCAAGCATGGCGAGGAATTCCCGAACCTTCGCCTCGTCGAAATACATCAGCACGCCCCCCGCCAGGAACAGGATGCCGTCCCGCGGCGCGGCGATGTCGTCGAGGAAGCTCTCGTCGAACATCGACTTCGGGATGGCGGCCGCTTCGGGCGGCTTCGGCAGCAGCTCGCTGCGCAGGCGGATGACCTGCGGGACGTCGAGGTCGTACCATTTGATTCTGCCGTTGTTCACCCGGTAAAACGTGGTGTCCAGCCCGGCACCGATATTGACCACCGTGGCGCCGGGATGGTCCTGAATAAAATCTCGTATGATGGAATCGAATTCCCGCGCGCGCAGGGCGAGAATCAAAATCTCAAGCCTGCGGAACTGCGGGCGGAATTTGGAAAAGTCGTAGTCGATGTGTTCTACCAGCTCTGCCGCCTGGCGGTCCTTCAAAATCGGATTTTTCATCTTGGCCGCTTCCGCCCTGCCCCAGAGCGGGAGGAGAAGGGTCTCGTGGACGCTGCTCAGGTCGACTTTTACCTTTGCGTTTTCCATGGGAACCGCGCTCCTTCTGCATGAGAACCGCCGCACATTCGGCTGGTTTTCCTTTTCATCGCAATCCGCCTTCCTTTACGCGTAAATGTGTTTGCTGAAATACCGGTCGCCGCGGTCCGGAAGCACCACGACGAAGTTGCTGCCTTCGGGGGCCTTCGGCGCCGCTTTCCGCGCCGCCGAAATCGCCGCGCCGGAGGATGTGCCGGCGAGGATTCCTTCCCTGGCGGCGAGCCGGCGGACTTCTTCCAGCGCCTCGGCGTCGGTGATTTTATAGACCTGGTCCACCAGGGACATATCCATCGTCTCCGGCATGAAGGTGTTGCCGATCCCTTCGATTGCGTAGTTCCCCGGCTCCCCGCCGCCCATGGTGGAGCCGTACGGGTCGGCCATAATCACGCGAAGGTCCTTCTTTTTCTCCTTGAGGTATTTCGCGACGCCGGTAATCGTGCCGCCGCTGCCGGCGCCGGCCACGAAGTAATCGACTTTCCCGTCCAGGTCGTCATAAATTTCCGGCCCCGTGGTCTCGTAGTGGATGCGCGGATTGGCCGGGTTGGTGAACTGGCTGAGCGTGACCGGGTGCGGAACCGTTTTCTTCAGCTCCTCCACCTTGGCGATGGCGCCCTGCATACCCTGCTCCAGAGGCGTATGGACGATCTCCGCCCCGAAGGCCCGCATAATCGTCTGTTTCTCCTCCGAGAACTTTTCCGGCACCGCAAAAATGACCCGGTACCCTTTGCCAAGGGCCGCCAGCGCGATGCCGATGCCGGCGTTGCCGGCCGTGGCCTCCAGGATGGTGTAGCCCGGCTTCAGGGCCCCGCGCTTTTCCGCATCCTGCACCAGCGCGACGCCCATGCGGTCTTTCACGCTGCCGCCCGGGTTCAGCAGCTCCAGTTTAACAAAGACGTTCCGCCCCGCCGCAAAATCCATGCGGTTCAGCTTCACAAGAGGCGTATGGCCAATCAGCTCGCGGACATCATTATAATATCTCATACGGTTTCCCTCCTAATCGATTGCTCAAAAGCGTTGGAAAGATCATCCGCCAAATCCTTTTTGTCCTCAATTCCCACCGAAAGGCGGACCAGATTGTCCACGATGCCGACTTTCTGCCGGACGTCGCGGGGTACGGACGCATGGGTCATGGTCGCCGGATGGCACACGAGCGACTCGACGCCGCCGAGGCTCTCGGCCAGAGCGATCAGCCGCACGCTTTTGAAAAAGCGGCGGATGTCATACCGGTCCGAGAGGACGAATGAAATCATGGCCCCCGCGCCGGACGCCTGCTTTTTCTGAATTTCGTAGCCCGGAAAATCCGGGAACCCCGGATAATAGACTTTCTCTACGCCGTCGTGCCCGCGCAGAAAATCGGCCAGGTAAGCCGCATTTTCAAGGTGGCGGTCCATCCGGACCGAAAGGGTCTTGATGCCCCGAATCAAAAGCCAGGAATCGAACGGGCCGAGCACACCGCCCATGGAGTTCTGCAGAAATGCGAGGCGGTCGGCAATCCGCGCGTCGTTCGTGACCGCCAGCCCCGCGACGAGGTCGCTGTGCCCGCCGAGGTATTTCGTCGCGCTGTGCACCACGATATCCGCCCCCAGTTCCAGCGGCCGCTGAAGGTACGGCGTCATGAACGTGTTGTCGACAATCACCGTCAGCCCGTGCCTGTGGGCGATTTCCGCCGCCGCGGCAATGTCCGTAACGGTCAGAAGCGGATTGGCCGGGCTTTCAATCATCAGGGCCTTTACGTCGGACGTGATGCTGCTCTCAAGCAGCTTTAAATCGGAAGTGTCCACGATGCCATAGGAAATTCCGAAATTTTGAAAGACTTTGTCCAGCACGCGGAACGTTCCGCCGTACACGTTGCTGGAAATCAGCACCCGGTCGCCGCTGTGGAAAAGTGCGAGCACGGTCGTGATGGCCGCCATGCCGGAGCCGAAGGCGAAACCCGCTGTGCCGCCTTCCAACTGCGCAATCAGCTCTTCAAGCGATTTTCTGGTCGGATTTCCGGTGCGTGAATACTCATACCCCCTGCTTTCCCCCAGGCCGTCCTGACGAAAAGTGGAAGTCTGGTAGATCGGCACGCTGACGGCCCCCGTCTGCGCGTCGCCGTCGATGCCGCCGTGAATCAGCCGCGTGTTGAATTTCTGCGCTTTGCCCTTCATTTATTTCATCCTTTCCAAAACAAAAAACAGGAGACCGGGCGGCAATTGCCTGCCCGGTCTCCTCAAGCTGCGATTTTATCACATGAGGACGACATCGGCAGAAAAATTGCCTCTTTCCCTTTTCAGGCAGCAACAAGCACAACCGCAGGCTTTTGCCTCGGCCAAACAGTTACAGCTGTTGAAACGGGTCAAAAAGCAATTCCGCAAGGATGTGTCCTCCTTCTGTATTACATAGTAATTATATATGTCTTTTCTGCTATTTATGTTACGCTTTTTCAAAGCCGCTGTCAAGTGCTTTTTGAACCTTCAAGACAGAAAACCTGTAGGACTACAATACATCTTGGACAAGTAAAGAAAAAGCGTGCAGAAACGGGAAGATATCTGACAGACCTGCATTTTAGTCTTCAAAGCGGGAAAACACCGACCCACTTTTCTGCGGCCGGGGCAAAAAAGCGACCGGGCGGCAGGAAGTAGCGAAAAAAATTGCCGGAAGGGTTGACAAATTCGCTGGTTTTGGTATAATGAATCTTGCTGTTTCAATAAACTGTGCGGAATTGTGTAAAGGTAGCACGACAGACTCTGACTCTGTTTGTGAGGGTTCGAATCCTTCTTCCGCAACCAAACATGGCCCCATGCTTGGGGCTTTCTTTTTCGAGGTGTGGCTCAGCTTGGTAGAGCGCTACGTTCGGGACGTAGAAGTCGCTGGTTCGAATCCAGTCACCTCGACCACATAGGATTGTTGAAAGACCGCACTGTTAAGCTGCTTTTACGCTTTTCAGTGCGGCCTTTCGTTTGTAGTGGAGATTGTTTTGCGCAGTTTCAGGCGTTCATTAGTCTGGAACTGCTTTTTTCTTTTCTGGTGCAAATTTTTTTGCAAAATCAATAAAAACGGGGATACTATTTTAAGCTTTGCAAAATGAAAAAAAGGATGGTCAATATGAAACTGCAGATTCAAAAAATACACGCCCGCGAAATACTCGATTCACGGGGCAATCCAACGGTCGAAACAGAGGTAACGCTTGCCGATGGAACAACAGCAAGTGCGGCCGTGCCCAGCGGTGCCTCTACCGGTGCATATGAGGCAGTCGAGCTTCGAGACGAAGATTTACACCGTTATGGCGGGAAAGGCGTCCTGCAGGCCACTCAAAACGTCAATACGGTCATTGCTGACAACCTTTGTGGAATGGATGTTTCTGACATAGGAGCTATCGACCGCAGAATGCTGGTTTTGGATGCGAGTAAAAATAAATCCAGACTAGGTGCCAATGCGATTCTGTCTGTTTCAATCGCCTGTGCAAAGGCCGCTGCTGCAGCACTGGGAATACCGTTGTTCCGTTTTTTGGGCGGCAGCAATGCGGTTGTCCTGCCGGTGCCAATGATGAATATCCTGAACGGAGGTGCTCATGCAGCAAATACGGTGGATATTCAGGAGTTTATGATTATGCCGGTTGGGGCTCATTCCTTCCATGAGGGTCTACGTATGTGCGCGGAAGTTTTCCATGCACTGGCTGCCATTTTAAAAAAGGAACATCTTTCTACAGCAGTGGGGGACGAGGGCGGTTATGCGCCGAATCTGCAAAATGATGAGGAAGCGCTTCAATATTTGTCCCATGCGGTAGAGGCAGCAGGATATGTGCTGAAAAAAGATTTTGTTTTTGCGATTGATGCGGCTGCCAGTGAATGGTATACGTCCGGCGGCAATTATTTGCTGCCTAAATCACAGAAAGCGTATACCTCAAAAGAGCTGAATGCATATTGGGAGGGTTTGGTGGAACGTTTTCCGATTGCGTCTATTGAAGATCCGCTTGGTGAAGAGGACTGGTCCGGCTGGGCAGAGCTGACGCAGGCGCTGGGGGACAGGGTACAGCTAGTGGGGGATGACCTGTTTGTTACGAATGTACAGCGGCTGCAAAAAGGAATCGACCAGTCCTGTGCCAATGCGGTTCTAATTAAGTGCAACCAGATAGGGACACTTTCTGAAACACTGGAAACCATTCGTTTGGCGGACCGTACCGGTTATGCCTCGATTGTTTCCCATCGTTCCGGTGAAACCGAGGATACAACGATTGCTGATTTAGCTGTTGCCGTCAATGCGGGACAGATAAAGACCGGCGCACCCAGCCGAACAGAGCGTATCGCAAAGTATAATCGCCTGCTGCGTATAGAGGAACTGCTGGGAAACAATGCGGTCTATCTTGGACCTTGCTGCTTTTAAAATTTGTTTTATATCTTTTCCGCCAAAGTATTATACGGCGGAAATTTACATAATATTTGTAAAGAGGATCATTTTACAGATTTATTTCACAAGTAAGTATTTCCTGAATTTTAAAATA
>ENA-UOOK01003893-UOOK01003893.1-fermentation-metagenome-genome-assembly--contig:-NODE-3893-length-16520-cov-3.362101_pt1 | contig 16520 bp, 13 predicted proteins | sample MGYA00245777_ERZ724023 | MGnify/ENA primary metagenome ERZ724023 (study PRJEB28704, sample SAMN03018312) | fermentation metagenome | biome: anthropogenic terrestrial biome; feature: soil; material...
ATGGAAGCTGGCGGATGTTTCCTCCGGTGCATACCCGGAAGCTTCTTTGTATCGTAGAGCAGTGATGCTATGCGAGCATTCGGAATATCATTACATATTGGATCTGTTCACAGTCCAAGGTGGCAATACACAGGATCTACTGTTACACGGTCCTTCCATGGATTGCAAAATTGAAAACGCCTCTGTCACCAAACATCATGATAAATTACCCTATCAATTGGAAAATCCCTATGCGCTGACACATAAAAAAGGATTTTCAGTAAGCTGGGTGGGAAATGACCAGGAAATCTTTACAGTTTCTGTCCCTGAAAACAACCATGCAAAAGAGCGAATCTTCCGAGCTGACGGTTGGGGGCAGCGCTCTGCTACGGATGTCGGTGCCACATTACCCTATTTTCTGAGACGTCACGAAGGAAATGAATCCTATACTTTCGTATCAATATATTCAAGTGCAACAAAAAAACCTTTTGTTGCATCAAGTATTTGTTGGCAAAGCACCGACGGAAATATGATTGTATGTGAAGTTACAACCAAATCAGGGAATAAGGACATTCTTCTATACCGTTTTGGAACCGGAGAAAGCGTCGTAGACACTCCCTATGGTCCGGTTTCTTATGACGGTACAGCTGCATGGATTAAAAACTTAGGTACGGACAGTAAAATTTTCTTGTATGGCGGCGGAACACTGACCATAGGAGGCAACACATGGAAATCAGACGCACAGACCATAACCGGCAAGGTGGAAAGCTATGATGAAAAAGGCTTCACAATATCTGTTCCTTTTGAAGTAGCAGCACAATGGGTCAATAAGACCATATTTATTCACCGAGAGGGTAGGAAAACCGGATACCAAATCAAGCAAATACGAAAAGAAAAACAGTTGGTATATATCATTACATGGGATGAAAACGGAGAAGGGTTTGCATTCACCGGTGGTGATACATGGCGAATGGAACATATTCAAACCTTTTAAGCATATATTAACCTCCATGTGACCGCTAAAAAGAATTATAACCCGCAAACCTAGCTTGAATACTGGATTTGCGGGTTTAATTATTTGCCGGAGAGCAGATACATTCCGTTTTCGGTTCTTTGATCCAATCCATATCTTCTCTCTTCAAAAGATTATATGATTTCAATCTTTGGCGGGTTAATATAATCATGATAACGTTGTTTAACTTGTGCAGATACTGTATCACCGTCATGAAAATAGATTCTGTATCGGTAAGTCACACTTTCTCCTTCTTCTAAAGTACGACTTCCTGTAAAATAGAAATTATTCGGTGCAAACAAGCCGTAATTTCTTATATGCCAATAAGTAGGATATCCGTCATTCTCCGGATGATCATAAACTGCAATCCCGGATAGTTGTCGATTGGATAATCCGCAATAATCACACCAATGAGCCCTTTTCCCCCAACATTCCGCTTCACCTACTGCACCGTAGGCATTGATCATGGTTCCACCTTTTGAAACATTTATGGTTTCCGCCACACGAATTCCTAAAGGCCCGGCTTCTTTCGTTGGGCCAAAAACCGTTTCCCCATAAGATGCCTTGAATGTACTTTCGATGTCCAAATATCTACCGGTTGTGGGCATATGATAAAAAACAAGTTTCGCGGATTCATCCATTACAGGTCTTCCGGTAAAATCGGTCCATATTTTTTCAGAATCAATAACTCCTGATACTGATCCGGCAGTACAGTTGATGTGGGTTTGTTTTTGCTTTCCGTACTCACGTATTTCATTCCAAAAATCGATACCGTTCACGTCGCCGATTCCCATCCACACCGAGCGTTGGTGGGGATGTTCTCTTACATTGAAATCCAATCGGGTAAGGGGCTGATTATATGTTCCCATGACAGGACCTAAATAAGGCTTTGCGAACATCGGGTCATATACATAAGAAGTAAAAAACCGACTTCCTGTCAATACATCAATTTTGTTTTCCTTTTGAACAAATTCGACTCCATTGACCGCGTTGTCTTGTTGTATTAGGGTATAAGTTCTACATTCCCCGGCTTTTAAAGTGACCAAGAAGCTGAGTGATACCTGATCCCCTTGATCCGTCAACTGTACCGGAATAATCACTCCCCCTTCATCCGCCAAACCATATGTACCTTCAAGAACATTATTCTTTTCTTCTTTTGAAACAAGGATCGATACAGGGCAATCCTGTCTATCATGGTATCCGGCTGATACAATCAATTTGATTTCCTTCATCTAAACATCCTCCGATTTTTATGATTTTTTGTTTGATAATCTTTCAAAAAACCCTAAAATGGTGTGGCCTATCTTTAACATGGTAAAACATTGCCACATTACTCCGAAAAGCAGACAAAACAAATACACATTCAACAGCTTATAGGCTAAAAAATTGCCAATTACAAAGTATATTAAAACAACAATGATTGATTTTCTTTTTAACTTCTTGATTTTCTCCGGTTTGGTAATCGGTTTATTCGGGCTATCCACCGGGGCTTTTACAATCACAATCCATAATGCGAGCAACAATATACCGTTTGTTATGTAAAATAAATAATTTGAGGACAAGTTTTGTACACCTAAAAGCACAAAAACAGTGGGCATCAACACACTGATAACCACTCCCGTCAGACTGCATACCCAAATGGAAGACAAATGAGCACCGCCGGCATGGACTCGCAATGCACTGACAGAGAAGCTTAAGATCAAAGATGCAGCTACTGTTCCGAATAAAGAAGAAAATATAAGAAGAAGGGAAAGCACAATCACGAACTGTATGATGCCTAAAAGCCCATATACAATGACTTCTTTTTGTTCCTGGTCATATTGTAATGCCGTACTGAGCTTTTCTCCTAAATACTCCGCTAATCTATACATCCTTTTTTGACTTCCTTATAAAATTTAAGTAGTAAATTGTAAACACTAAGGTCGCAAGAGTAACCGTAGATGGAATTGTATAGATCACTCGCTTCGTTGAATCCGCCATGATTGTTTCTATATCACCCGTATAAACAAGCTTGATTAATAGAAAATTAATCGCTTCTGCAATTATAACGAACAAAATACTCAATAGCGCTCCGTTGATTACCTTTGCCATTGATATCTTTAGGAATACATTAAAAATAATAACCAAAACCACAACATTAATCAATAATGTCATACCATAACCGGGTAACAATACTCTTGCCAAATATGTGATCACCACATGAACGAACAATATAATGGTCAGTTGTTTGCCTTGAGGCTTTATTTTACAAAAGAAATAAACGCACAAAATAAGCAACAAAGACTCCGGAATACCTTTTACTAACACCTCTAATAAACTTGTTTCCATTTTTCTCCTCTTTTTTATTGTTTTTCATTTACGCTTGAATTCATGATTTCAATCATTTTATAGAAAACAATCACAAAATAAGCTTTCATTACAATGTCACCGATACTCATTACACAATAACCAAAATCAAAAATGTCACCTAAGATATTCAAATTAGTGTACTCGCTCATCCTGGTATGGATGGAGTTCGGCAAATCAAATGTCGTTTCATTAGCAAATCCGGTCAACTTGGACAACGTGAATTTTACCGGCATTTTACCACCGTTTACATGCATCACCAGCTTGTTCATCAATGTTCCCAACAAAACCAATCCGCTTCCTAACAAAGCAGATTTATATAATTTATAATAAAAAACCGGCAGAAGCAGATATATGAAAAAACCGGTTTTTAGCATTCCGGCGAATTGAACAACTTCCATATTACCGTTTGCCATCATGTATTGCAAAACCCAAAAGATGATTTCCAAAACCAAAAAAGGATACAATATGTAGCTTTTAAATATGATAAAAGGCTTATATCCCTTGATCCGGGCAATCACCAGTGCAATAATGAAAAACAGTAGCAATTACTGTACCTCCGCAAGCTCTTTCTTGGCATAATCCGTTAACAAAAGGAACTCCAAAAACATATCCGTTAATTCAGGGTCGAACTGAGTTCCTTTACAACGCTTAATCTCCTCTACAGCTTCTGTAAATGACATTTTCCTTTTGTATGGACGCAAGTTTGTCATAGCGTCAAAACTGTCAATCAACGTCAGAAGTCTTGCATGTTTGCTGATTTGTTCCCCTTTCAATCCATCCGGATATCCGGTTCCGTCATATCGTTCATGGTGTTGTTTTACAATAGGAATAAGCTCAGGATCATATCCTAATTCCGATATAATATTCGCACCCCATTCCGGATGTTTGCGTAACATTTGAATTTCCTCTTCATCCAGCTTAGTGGCTTTCATTAGAACACGGGAGGGAATGTTGATTTTACCGATGTCATGCATATAGGAAGCGTATACCAGCACCTTTTTTGTGTAATCATCATATTCCGCCCAATTGGCAAACCCCTTCATGTAATTAACAACATTTTCGATATGGTTGTATGTGAACTCATCCCTCGTATTGATTACCGTAATCAGAGTTCTGATTGCCGTTAACATTTCATTTTTAAATTTATCAGAATCATTAATACTTTCAAATATGTTTTCATACTTACGGACTTGATTCTTATCCATAAATTTAGCTCGATATAATGCGATATCTGCAAAGTGAACCAAGTCGTCCACCGATTTGGCGTCCTCACTCATCTTTGCCACACCTATTGAAACAGTCAACTTCTTTTGCTGTAAATATTCTTCTCCGTAAAACTTCGTGTCGCTTACTTCCTCACAGATCTTGTTGGCAATCGACATAGCCTGGTTTTCAGTAAACCGACCGACAATAGCAAATTCGTCCCCTCCTTGACGGCAAACAATTCCACCTTTAGCATTTTTTTCAAACAATTTTGCAAATGTACTTAGTATTTCATCTCCTTTTACATGGCCGTGATATTCGTTATAGATCTTAAAATCATCAATATCGATCAAAAGCAATGCCAGAGGGGTGTTCTTTTCACGATATTCAAGAATTTTTTCTTCTAGGTATGAAATTAAATACCTGTGGTTATATACACCGGTCAAGCCGTCCTTTTCTGCAAGATTTTTTAATACCTTAATGTATTGCTCTTTTTCACTGATGTAATACCCGATGATATAGGATGTCAGAAGAAGTTCCAGTCCAAATAAAACATTTCCCTCCATCGCAACACCGGACGCTTGTCCGAAGCGAAATAACGCCAGCATATATAAAACAAAAAAGAGTAACGGCGAAATGATACCCCATGATAGACCGTTTTCAATGGTCATGATGATGACAACAAGAAAGAACAGATGCTTATGATCCCTACCCATAGCTGCGCATGCAATGATAATTCCACTCATCAAAATGAATAAAATAATATTTTGCACTTTCTTAAGTACTGCCTCTTTCTTAGAAAAACGGTATCCTATAAAGAACCAGATGGAAAACAGAACAACAAAAAAGGCAATACTAATAAAGAAGTCTTTCGGTTCTTTTAGTATAATCTCCAAATTGGTTGCATCTTTAAAGACTTCTTGAATGAGCATAAACGCCGATGCGACTAATAACAGTAACTTGATTGATGATAATAAATTGCTTAATTTTACGTTACTATCAGTGTTGATCATGAAACGTATTGTACCTCCCCTATGTAGAAAGGGCTGCAAAACCCTTTTACAGCCCTTCTGCCTCTCGTTACTTATCTTGTAACGATTTGGGCTCCTGCGGTTGGTGTAAGAAAATCCAGCATGCCGAGGTTGCCAAAAGTGTTGCAACTACAGAAGCGACTCCAGCAGCAACTTTCAAAGCTTTTTGTTTCATTGGATTAACCCCTTTCTGTTAAAATTCATTCAATTCGAGATATATGTATTTCTAAATGAATGTCAATAGGTCAATTATCATTTATTACAAAATCGGTCCGTTTAATAATCCTTTAAGAAATCCGAACACCACAAATGTTTAACCAATCATGTCTTCTTGCTTGCCCAGTCCGTTTTGCTTTGATTATAACACAAACAGTGTATAAATAAATACTGTTTTATACACGATATATATTTATGAAGCCATACATTCTTCCCATATCCCTTTAATATATTTTAATGCTTGTCCACTCTTGTTCTCTATATGATCATTACATTCAAAAGATAAACGTCCTTTATAGGAACTATCCTTTAGAATCTTCGACAGACGAATAAAATCCACACCACCTTTTCGATCACTTCCGGGGAATAAGCGTCTTTGATCGGATAAATGGATATGTACCAAATGTTCGGCTGCTTGCTTTAAAATATCAAAAGGCTCATTTTCCTCATTCATATGGTAGGTATCGGCCAATAGCTTGATGTTCGGCAAGTGTAAGCTTTTCACGATATCCAACCCCTCTTTTACCGTATTAATCACATTGCACTCTTTTTTATTCAATGGTTCTATGGCAACTGTCAATTGATATCTACCGGCGCACTCATTGCACAGAACAAAAAAATCATTCAACTGATCCATGCCCTTAGAACGGGGAAAACCTTCCGGAATCCTTCGGGCGCCGCCGCTTCCGAATATGATTAATTTTCCCTTTAACCGATGAATGCGACTCATAAGCATATCCACATATTGAATAACCGCATCCTTGTTAACATATAATCCGGTCAAAGGTAGTTTCGGTGGAATAAAACTATTAAACACCGGTACACAGTAAGAACCTTTATCCAAAAGCTCCGAAAGGCTCTTCATGTCAACGCAAGACAAGTCGGCAATTGCTCCCGCAGTCAATTCTCCGAAATCAAAGCCAATGGTTTTTAACATAGCCAAACCGTTTATGATTCCATTACTCTTTTCCGGTACTTGTTTCTCATTATTTTCAATTTGAGGGACAAAAGACCCGAACGGCAAACAACATCCGAACAATGTCATTACCCCACCTCTCTTTTTAACATGCTTTGGACAAATTACATTACAACATATAGAGTATAACATAAAAATGTATAGTCGGATATTTATTCATAAAAAGAATTTTTAATTTGTCGAAGTGTTATGCACTTTGTCTCCTTTTGTTTGTTAAGCGCATTTTACACCTCATTTACACCTTGTATTTCTTATTTACTTTCCGCTGTATAACCGGTAAAATTTGTTTAGTTAGCAACAAGAAAAGAGGTTTTTTGTATGACGATTGTTTGCATATCGGATGAACAAGGAATTTCAAAAGGAAACACCTGGAATACATATATGAATGAAATCATGGACCAATTGGGGATCTCATCCGGGATGATTTACGGCGAGGCTAATCTACCGGAGATTCTACCCCGGCAACGATGCATCTTGTGCACCGATATGACCTTGTCGGAACAAGTTGTTTCCTCTTTGGAAAGTTGGGTTAATGGCGGAGGAATTCTCATTGGTTTTCAAACCAGAGGTGCGGATAAGCTGTTTGGGATCCGGGAAACCGGGCAGCTAAAACAATCCGATGACGCTTTCACCATAAACGGATATATATCCATAAAACAAAAAGAATATCTTCCGGTGGAAGAAGCATATAAACATACCCTACCGGTGATATCACCGATTAGAAAAACCATGGTGACCGATGCAACCGTCATCGGAGAAATGTTAGATCCTCTTTCAACCAATATCTTTCAAGGGCATTCCAATCAATCCGCTATTTCAGTGAAACAAACAGGCAAAGGCTTTTGCTTTTATTTTTCATACAGTATGGCGCAAACCTTGTGTGCCATACACCAAGGGAGGCCGGTGGACAAAGATTACGACCAAGACGGCATGTACCGCTCCGGAGACGGGATTGTATTGACATCTGCCCATGACCTTTCTTTGCCTTATGGGGATTATCACCTATACATACTACAATACATGCTCGATAAAGCCGGCATTGTTTCTAAACATTTTTTGCCACCTGTAAAGGGAAATATAACCGATCTTTTACTTCATTACGGCGGAGACGACGAAGCGGATCCACATCAGGTGCAACGACCTGCTATGGAATTTATGAAAAGCCGTGGATTGCCATATCATTTTAATATTATGCCAAAAAAGGATCTGTCGGGTTTTGAAATTAATAAGGATTTGTATGAAGAAATACGGCAAAACGGTCAAGAATGCTCTCTCCATTTTAATTTTGTAAAAATCAGAGAATTCTTTACAAAAGAAGAATTCGATAAACAACTGGATCTATATGAGTCCTATTACGGTAGTACACCAGTTGCAACCGTCAATCATTGTTTCATGTTTCGAGGATGGACCGAACAAGCTCGTTGGGCGTCGTCAAGAGGAATCAAGGGTGATAACGGCAGAGCACACACCAGGTTGATGCCGGATCCGAACCCCGTGAATGTATTCGGAACAGCTTTCGGGACAACATGGCCCCACTTTGTATATGATGATGCCGAGCATGATCGTATTCGCCTACCCTATGCATATATCCCGGTAGTTTTTTATGAAGCCAGAGTTCGAATAGACCAAAACCGGTGGAAAGATGTGGAAAGACTATGGGGTATATTGCAAAAGGCTGTGAACAACGCTTGGACATTGAACATGTTTTTTCACCCGGTCTATATTGCGAAAACACCTGAATGTACCGAAGCCATTGACCAAGTATTGAAATTTATAGACAGTAATAGTTATCAAGCTGTTCATATGGGGACCGATCAAGTATGTCTGTGGTGGTTTGACCGCTCCGAGAGTACGGTAAAGACCGTAAGGCACACACAAACCGAATTGGAGCTGGAAGTGACCGCTGTAAACAAAGAGGGGTTGATCATACGGATTCCTGAAGAAAACGGTTTCGATATTTGTTTTGTGGACCAAAAAGAAACAATGTGTGAAAAAAGAGCTATTACCGGTAGAAACTGCTACCTTGCCGTTATCCCGGCAGGTGTTCATCAAGTGATTTTTACCCGTAGGAACCAGCGAGAATAAGGAGGAGCGTGACATGAACAAGTTCTTTTTAAACGGCCCGGAGGATTACAAATTGATGTCCCAAACCGGAGTTCGTCAATTTGTGTTCCCTTTGGAATTTTCCCATAATGCCATATGGGACAGCAACGTGAGTCCGGAAGGCAAGCTGTATTTCGGTCTTGCTTCAGAAATATTCACCGGGAATTATGTGCGGCTGTGCGAATATGATTATGAGAATAATGACATAAAAACCTTGTTTAAAGTGGAAGATGTCATCTTACCAAGCGATCGTACCATACGTGCAAGCAAGTTTCATACTTCAATCAGCTTTATGAATGATCAAAGGATGATTATGACCACCCACACAACAGATAAGAGCCCTGCACATCCTACATGGATGCCGGATGCCTATTACAATCACATGTGGGAAGGCTTTCCCGGATCCAATATCGTTATATACGATCCGGCAACCGGTCAAGCGAGCAATATGGGGATACCGGTTCCCCGGGAATCCATTTACGGTGCAGTGTATGAACCGGGTCACAATTGCCTGTTCTTCACAGGTTTCTTTAAAGGCCATTTATACAGATATTCCATCGATGAGAAAACCGTACTTGACTTAGGAAAGGTATCCGAAAATTATGCCTTCCGACTTGTCATAGGGCCGGATGGTCATTGTTACGGAGCATCCAGAAGCGGATATGTATACAAAGTCAACACCGACACATTAAAGATCACAGATATGAATTATCGCCTTCCCTATTACAATTTCAACTATCCCAGGGAATTTAGAAATATCAGTGTCGGTCGTATCGGACCGGATAACCGTCTTTACTTTGCGGTCATGTTCGGGCGGGATATCCTTGCGTTAGACACCATAACCGGTCAGTTTGAAAATATGGGTGCATACATACCAACCGAAAATTATATCAAGGGAGAGAACCGAAACGGTATATTCGGTATGGATTTCGACAGCAACGGTGTTCTATGGTATGCATTATCCTCTAAGAATGACACGGCGGATAAGCCTGAAACCGGTTTGCCGGGATCTTTGTTCCGCTGGGACATCACAAGAGGCAAGAAACCGGAATGGGCCGGTCTTTTGGGAACAAAACACCGTGTAGGTGCATGGATGAGCGAATTATGCATTACAAAGGATGATATATTGTATGCAGTAGGATCCAATCATAGTCTGGACGGACCGGATATTACGGCAATCGATTTAAAAAAATTCGAACCGGATATGCAATCCATGTCAAATGAAATCCTCGACGAATTTTATAATCCTGCAGCTCCCCAGTATATAGCAAGCTCAAAAAAATTATTCGACTTGGAAAGAATGGGCGAAGGCAATCCTATATCGTTTGATAAAATCCCTGCAGCACCGCCGGTCCTTCTTTGGCGTGAGCTGGCGCCGGACAATATCGAGCAGTCCGGTGTCACCGGATTGTACTGGGATAAAAACAATACATTGTACGGAGTGTGCGGAAAAGACAAGAAATTCATTTTTGAAATTAAAGGATTGAAATTACAAAGCATCAAACCAACAAATGAATGTAGCCCTGACTATATTAACCGTCACATGGAAAAAATGGAACCTGTACCTTCTCAGCTGAAAACCTCTTTCAAGCTTCCCTCGTATCCAGGACGGCAATACAAAGCCGTACCTGCAATCCATATGGATTTTTCAAAAGATCGAAAAATTGTGGGAACCAAAGACGGCATGCTGGCTATTTTGTCTGAAGAAGGTATTTTCTCACTAGGTCCGGTATCACCTAATGGACCGATTCATGCCATGTCGGTCAATCCGGACAAAACCATTCTCTACGGAGTGGCTGGTGATCCCGATGACATGGGCTCGGTGTTCACCTATGACGATAAAAACGGTCTTCTTTGGAAGGGATTTGTCAATTATGAATCCCCGGGATCTGTAGGTGTGGTATGCTGCACCAATTTATCCTGCTGTTCCGTCAGTAAAGACGGGCATTATCTCGCCATCGCCTCAAATGAACGATTAGGTACGGTAATCATATACCGTTTGCCATAAACCGGGAGGTACAAAATGGAGCATAAAAAATTACGGTTAGGGATCGTCGGGTTAGGGCACAGGGCCATTCATTTGATGAAACTGTATAAAGCTCACCCTAATTGGACCATCGTGGCTCTTTGCGATAAGGCTAAGCCTTTGGTGGAGTCAGCAGCGGCAATATTAGGCCAACCGGATGTGAAGTGCTTCACATCCTATAACCAAATGGTAGCTTCCGTTCCCATGGATGCTTTATTCATCGCCATTGATCCGAATATACAAGCCGAAATGGCATGTGATGCCATGAAACGAGGACTTCATGTCACAACTGAAGTTCCGGCTGCCTACACCATTGCCCAATGCAGGGAGTTGGTGGACACCGTTGAGAAAACCGGCGTCAAATATCAATTGTGTGAACAGACAAGATACTGGGGATTTATTCAACAATGGAGGGCAATGGCCCAAAGAGGGGATTTTGGAAAAATTCTCTTTATGGAAGGCGAATACCTGCATTATGAAAAATATTGGAACTTCTGGGTGGATCCTGCATCCGGTGAATTATTCTCCGGAGCAAAGCCTCCTGTCGGTAGAAATACCGTTCCAACATGGAGGAACACCACATTCAACCACCCTATCTATTATTTGCCCCATGAACTGAGCCCCTTGCTCAGTATCATCGATGACAGAGTGACAAAGGTCTCTTGTATGGGAACACGTCCGGAGAGTTACCATACTGAAGGCCTCCCTGCAAGAGATATGGAAGTGGCATTGATGCACACGGCAAAAGACACTGTGATGAGGTTGGCGGTGGGTTTTACCTCTCCCCATGCACCTAGAAGCAAAATCGCCGCCCATTGGTACCAAGTAATGGGTACCGAATGTACTGTGGAATGGGCTCGAACGAACAAAGATAAACCTAAGATGTGGAGTGCCACAGATGGTCAGTGGCAGGATATGGACTGGTCTCCCGAAGTACGTGAGTCGGATGAGTTTATAAAAACCAGCGGACACGGAGGTGCAGATTGGTGGCCGGTTGACAGCTTTGCAAAAGCCATCCTATACGATGCACCGGTTCCCATGGATGTGTATAAAGCAGTCGAAACCGCCGCACCTGCCATATTGGCAGCAGAGTCCTCCGAAAAGGGAGGCATCATGCTGGAAGTACCGGATTTTAGATCTTGATTTTAAAAGAAGGATGTGTTATATGAATCAAAAATATAGTTGGACTGCAATGAATTTAAATGCACCTTTTGCACCGAGGGATGGAGCCGGACTTTTATCATTCAAAGGAAAGATGTGGCTTTTGGGAGGATGGAACCCTAGGGATAAAAAGAATTTTCCCATGACATGCAATTCCGAGGTATGGTCTTCCATCGACGGTGTAACTTGGAACCTGGAGCTTTTGCAAGCTCCTTGGGAAGGCCGGCACACCGCAGGATATGCTGTACATGCAGGAAAGATGTGGATTGTGGGAGGAGACTGCATCCAAGGCCGTTATCAGCCGGATGTTTGGTCTTCGGAAAACGGAACGGACTGGGAATTGATAACCGACAACGCTCCTTGGGGACAAAGAGCATTGCATCACACTGTTGCATTCAAAGACAAAATTTGGGTGATGGGAGGTCAAACGGTACCGGGGTTTGTTGCCAGTGAACCGAGAACCATCTATTACAATGATGTATGGAACTCCAAGGACGGGAAACATTGGGATTTAGTGACCGAACATGCCCCATGGGAACCTAGAGGGATGATTGGAAACAGCGCAGTGTTCAAAGATCGCATGTGGTTACTCGGGGGAGGCACATATGACACACCGGAATTTCCCGTCAGGAAATATTTTAATGATGTGTGGAGCTCTGCCGATGGCCTTAATTGGGAATTGCATACACAAAACAGCCCTTGGAAAGCGAGACAGTATCATGAAATAGCTGCATATGACGGTCACATATGGGTAATGGAAGGTTTCGACGGGGTTTTTGAGATTCAATTACCGGATGGGAGCAGAAAAAAGAAAAATCCGGATGGGAGTGGTAATATCAAGGATGTTTGGTACTCTTACGACGGTGTAAACTGGCATGAATTGCCCAATACACCATGGTTGCCCAGACATGCGGCCAGTGTTACTGTTCATGACAATGCATTATGGATGGTAGCCGGAAACAATATGACCCCGGATGTGTGGAAGTTAGAAGCAAAAACCGTTGCAAGATAGGGATTTACTTGTTTTTATCAAAAATTGGATTATGTAAACTTCCTAAAAACTATTTACATTCTTACGTAGTTGTTATATATTTAAAATAGCAACATTTTATAAAAAAACTATATTACCTCTTTCAAAATAGACCTGACTGGTCTATAATATAACTTACAAGGATAGATATATGATATTCATTTGGTCTATGATTCGACAGACCTATGGTCAATAACATTTGGAGGTGGTCAGATTGGGCGGTCGGTTTGATGCGTTTCTTTCCTTAGAGAATGAAAAGCAGCAGCGCATTATTAAATCCGCGCTTGTTGAATTCGGAATCAACGGGTTCAAACGCGCGTCCACAAATACAATTGCGGAAAACGCACAAATCGGAAAGGGAATGCTGTTTTATTACTTTGGGAGTAAGAAGGAACTATTCGATTTCCTCTGCGAATATACACTGGAATGGGCGAGAAATAAATATTTGCTTGAGTTTAAAGCGGATACCGGTGATTTTCTGGAACGATATCGTAAACTGACGGAGTTGAAACGCAAGGCGATCGCTGCGTCCCCGGAGATAATTAAATTCTATGAAAGCTTCTACCATGAGGAAAATGCTCCGTACGTTGAAAAGTTCACCGCCGAGGCGCAGAAAGTGTGCCGGCAGGTCATCGACAGTTTGTACGGCGGTATCGATTATTCTTTGTTCCGCGATGATATAGACGGCGAGGCGGTTGTCAGGTACATTCGGTGGCTGTTTGACGGCTACACGGCGGACACCGAGGCAAGGTTCCGGCAGGGCAGAATCAAAATGGACGAAACCGCTCTGGCAGCAGAATGGAAAAGGTTCTATGCATTTGTTGACGATTTGCATCACATTTTTTATAGGGAAGAATAGCAAAAGCAGCTATTCTTCAGAATTCATGCGCAAAAAGCCGCGCAGAAAAGGGGTTAATGTGAAGAAAAAACATCTTCACACAGAGAGTTTGTGTTTGCGTGGCACTCACAAACTCCGGGATGCGCAAAATGCTGCGCAGGAAAGGGGTTAAAATGGAAGTTATTGATATTCAAGGTTTAATCAAACGGTTCGGCAGGTTTACCGCCCTTGACGGGGTGGATTTAACGGTCAGACAGGGCGAGGTGCATGCCTTTCTTGGACCGAACGGAGCCGGAAAATCTACGACAATTCGCTGCCTGCTCGGAATTTTGCGTGCTACAAGCGGCACAGTGACTATGTTCGGACAGGATGCCTGGAAAAACGCTGTGGAGCTGCATAAGCGTGTCGCATTTGTACCGGGTGATGTGAATTTGTGGAACAATTTTACCGGAGGTGAGGTGATTGATCTGTTCCTATCCCTTTCCGGCAGTAAGCCGGACAGGGCAAAGCGGGAAAAATACTTAAAGCTCTTTGAACTTGACCCCTCTAAAAAATGCCGTACCTATAGTAAGGGCAACCGCCAAAAGGTTGCGCTCGTTGCGGCGTTCGCCTCGGATGCGGAGTTGTTCGTGCTGGACGAACCGACAAGCGGACTTGATCCGCTGATGGAAAAGGTGTTCCAGGACAGTATCGGAGAAATTAAGAAGGCAGGCAAAACGGTGCTGCTTTCCTCGCACATATTGAGCGAGGTTGAAAAACTTGCCGACAGCATCAGTATCATCCGTGAGGGCAAAATTGTGGAAAGCGGTTCCATGGCGCAGATCTCGGCGAAGGCGCAGGGCAGAACGCTTGAGGAACTATTTCTTGCCGAATATGAAGGGCGGTGAGGGATATGTTCGCAAAATTAGGCAGATACCTGCTGTTTATCACGAAGCGTGAGCGCATAACCAGTACAATCTGGATCGTTTCCATGGTCGGGGTCGGTGTGCTGTTCACGATGATGTATCCGTCACTGTTTAATACCGAAGCCGAAATGCTGTCTATGGCGGAAACAATGAACGCACCGGCTATGAAGGCAATGTTCGGTCCCGTATATGGCATGGATGCGCTGACGCCTGCCATTATGATGGCGCAGCAATGCCTGCTGTGGTTTATGCTTGCACTGGCTGTTATGAACATATTCCTTGTTAACCGTCACACACGCGTGGATGAGGAGCTCGGAAGGCTGGAAATGTTCCGTGCTCTGCCTGTTGGACGGTTGACCGAAAGCCTGGCAACCATCAAATTTGCTTTTGCCGTTAACCTGCTGATCGGTGTTTTCACCGCGCTCGGCATATTGGCGGTGAACATAGACGGGACAACGACCGCCGGGGCATTTGCCTACGGACTTTCCCTTGGGACTGCCGGATTCGTGTTTGCTGCGCTGACGCTGCTTGCTGCGCAAATCTTCTCGACCGCGCACGGTGTGACCGGGTTTGGATTCACAGTGCTTGGTGTGTTCTATCTTATGCGGGCAAGCGGTGATATAAACGGCAGCTCATTATCCTACATCTCACCGCTCGGACTGGGGCTGAAAACCGAAGCGTTCTATACGGATGATTTTATGCCGATTGTAATTCTGCTTGCGGAGGGGATTGTTCTTTCTGTTATCGCACTTGCTGTAAATGCGGCCCGTGACCACGGTACAGGAATTATCCCGGCACGAAAAGGACGTGTTTATGCAACAAAGTTTCTCCAAAGTCCATTTGGACTTGCCTGGAGACTCACACGCGGGACTGCATTCGCCTGGGCGGTTACGATGCTGATTCTGGGAATGGCTTATGGCAGCGTTACCGGCGACCTGGATGCGTTCTTAAGCGGTAACGATATGATACGTCAAATGGTCTTAGCATCCGGTGCAGGTCAAAGTATTATCGATAGCTTTGTCAGCATGGTTTTCGGCATCATGGCAATGCTCGCAGCGATTCCCGTAATGCTATGCGTATTGAAAATGCAGGGCGAAGAAAAGCACGGGCGGCTTGAGCAGATCTTCGCCAAGTCCGTACCAAGGGTGCGATTCTATGGCTGCTTTACGGCAATTGCGCTGGTGGAAAGTGCAGTCATGCTCTTTTTGCCCGCCGTCGGATTGGCTGTGGGCTCCAACGGTTTCCTGCCGCTTGGGGATATGCTGAAAGCGTCTCTTGTATACCTGCCGGCACTCTGGGCCATGCTTGGACTATGTGTGCTGCTTGTTGGACTTCTTCCGAAACTGACTGCGCTTGTGTGGGCTATGTTCGCATACTCGTTTATTCACCAGTATTTCGGCCGGCTGTTTGATTGGCCGGACTGGACGGCGAAAATCTCTCCCTTCGGCTGCATTCCGCAAGTGCCCGTACAGGAATTCACCATTGTACCGCTCATAATACTGACCGTGTTGGCGATTCTTATGTACGTCATCGGGCAATGGCGGTTTTGCCGGCGTGATATCGGCTAGATGCTCTAAAGCGGCATCCGATTTTGAAGGATGGCAAATGTTTACTGTTCACACCCACCATGTATACCATGATTTCGACAAATGATATCCGATAAGGAGTATTTGCATTCGTTGGTACTTTGG
>ENA-UOOK01003894-UOOK01003894.1-fermentation-metagenome-genome-assembly--contig:-NODE-3894-length-16519-cov-11.713678_pt1 | contig 16519 bp, 18 predicted proteins | sample MGYA00245777_ERZ724023 | MGnify/ENA primary metagenome ERZ724023 (study PRJEB28704, sample SAMN03018312) | fermentation metagenome | biome: anthropogenic terrestrial biome; feature: soil...
TTCGCAAATGGCAATGATATCACCCCGGTCGCAAAATACGATGAGTCCCAGCTTGTCAAATCGGTAGGGAACAGCACTACAACAATCCGCGACCTTACTACCGATGAGAATGTAAAAATGGTTTTGTTTGTACTGGCTGAAAGCGTCGGCCGGCGGATGCGGGAGCAGGGGTTCAAAGGCAGGACCCTGACTGTATGGGTGCGAGATAATCAGCTCCTCTCAATTTCAAGGCAATGCAAATTTACAAAATATACTAATATCTCGTCAGAAATTGCTGCGAAGGCCATGTGGTTATTTAAGCGTATTTATAGCTGGTATAGCCCAATCCGGAGTATCGGTATTTCGATATCTGACTTTGTTCCTGATACGACTCCGACTCAAATTGACCTATATGGGAATGAACAACAGAGAATGCGCCTGGAGCGTCTGGACGGGACCATAGACACGTTAAAACGCAGGTTTGGGAACTACTGCCTACAACGAGCTTCATTGCTTGCAGAGCCATCTCTGACACGCTTCAGCCCTAAAGAAGAAAACGTCATTCATCCGGTCGGTTACTTCAAAGGTGGTGAGCAGGTATGATGAACGCACTTAAAAGAAAAATTCGATATAGGAAAAGATATGTGGAAGTAATCGTAAAATGTTCACCAACAGGTGAAATTATTCCGCTCGCCATTTACTGGCCGGATAACGGGGAACTGTATGAGATTGACAAAGTCCTTGATATCAGGCCGGCAGCATCACTCAAGGCGGGAGGGGCTGGCATCAGGTATCAATGCCGAATTCAAGGAAAAGAAACATTTCTGTGGCTGGAAGAAAATAAATGGTTCGTAGAAGAAAAAGTCAGGGAGGCAGTCTAAATGTGCGGACGTTATGCTTTATTTCTGAATCCAGAACTTCGAGACCTCTTTTTGGAAATGCAGAAAAATAATCAGAAATTTAATACCGGAGAGATTTTCCCAACAGACAAAGCCCCAATTTTGATGCAGGAATATAACAAACTGACTCCGGAGGCTGTCAAATGGGGCTTTCCGTCCTATAAGGGAAAAAGTGTCATTATCAACGCCAGAGCCGAGACGGCCCCGCTGAAACCTATGTTTAGAAATTGTATTCTGAGTAGTAGATGCATCATTCCGTCATCCGGCTTTTATGAGTGGAGTCATGACGGTAAGAAAACAAAATATCTGTTCACCCTGCCGAAATCCAGCACTTTGTATATGGCCGGCCTGTTCCGCAAATTCGGTGACGAAACCAGGTTTGTCATCCTCACGACGGCGGCAAACGATTCCATGGCAGAGGTACATAATCGTATGCCGGTCGTCTTGAACCGAGAACGTATGGGATACTGGGTCAACGATACCACAGCAGCGCTGGAAATTCTAAAAGAAACTCCACCAGAACTCATGAAAACGCCAGAAAAAGATCAAAATATTTCAAATAATAAAAAATAGCCATAACATAAATGCAGTAAAGCTTATGGACAAAACGTTCATCGTAAAATCTAAAAATCGAAATATAAGACGCTGGAAGATAATAAATTTCGTATAATTACTGACTTTGGTTTGATATGATATAACGAACAGTGATATAATAAATAAATAAAATTTTGCAACGAAACACTGTCAAATTACTGTCAGAAACAAGTGCAAGTAAGTGAAAAATCCAGGATATAACCGGGATTCCAAAGGGTAGAGCAGTGGTCTCCAAAACCACGTGCCGAGGGTTCGAATCCTTCTGCCCCTGCCATTTTGTTTTTCGTTTTTGCATCTGAATTCTCTCAGAAAAGGCCGGTAATCCTGGAAAGCGCGGGGTCGCCGGCCTCTTTCTGTATCAATTCCCGTCAAAACCGTTGCCGGATTTTCTTCAGCGCAGCGCCTTTTGCGGTGCGCTTCCCACAGATGGCCTTTTCGTTGTTTCCATCCTGTTGTTTCCATCCTTATAAACAGGCGCGGGCAGGGGTCTCCGGACTCTTGCCCGCTTTTATGGCCTGAGAATCGAAAGAACTGTGAAAAACAAATAAAACCATAGACATTCTCCTGATTTTAACAGCTTTTTTCGCTGAAAAAATGTGAATAATAGTCACGAAACCAATGTGACCCAACCAAAACACTATATAATCAAAATTGGATGGATATAGTGGATGGAATCGCAGAGCGGTTCAGGTGACGCACTACGGAAACAAAGGCGGAATTCTCTTGTTAAAACTACGAATTAACGAAAGGCTGCGCGAACTGCGCATAAAAAGCGGATATACGCAAAGTCAGATTGCCAAAATACTGAACATCGACCGCTCCACATATTCGTACTATGAAATCGGCAAGACGATGCCCGACGTTTCCATCCTGATGACCCTTGCGAAGATCTTCAATATTTCGCTTGAGGAGCTGCTGAGCGATGAAAACGGCACGCACGCCGTGGCGGACGGCGGCGCCCGGCGCGACTATGTGTCCGGCAAAAAAAACTCCAGCCGGATTTATGAGCTTTCCGGCCGGGAAAGGGAGCTTGTGGGCGCTTTCCGCGCCTGCTCGGAAGCGCAGCGGGAACGCATCCTGCAGGATGTCCGGGACCTGATGAACCGCCCCCCGGACAAGCGGGGATAAATTCTTCCGGCGCGCCACGTCCGGGCGGCTGTGCCCTTTGCAGGCCGGGGAATTTTGTGGTAAAATAAAATCAGGGGTGCGCACCATGAAGTATGACGCGTTTACCGGCGGAATCGAACCCGGCGGCCTCCGGACGAAGGACGAGGTCCGGATTCTGGTCTGCTACCTGCTCACCAGCGTGCAGGCGCCGCTCTCGAAAGAAGACCTGGTGGCCATTGTGGTGGAAAACGGCCTCGCCAATTATTTTGAGGTCGCCGACGCCGTTGCCGAGCTGGCCGGCAAGGGCGTCATCCGCGTTTCCGGCGGCAGGCCGCAGATGTGCGCGGCCGAGGAGCCGGCGCGCATGATTTCCGGCCAGCTGGAGTCCGTGCTGCCCCCCACGGTGCGCCATAAGGCGCTCTGCGCGGCCATCGCCCTGTTGGACCGGGCGAAGAGGGAGCGGGAGAATACCGTAGAAATCCGCAGAACCGAGCACGGCTACCGCGTCACCTGCCACATCTCCGGCGGAAAAGAAGACCTGATGGATTTTTCCCTCTATGTGCCGGACCGGATGCAGGCCGACCTGGTCAAGGAGAATTTTCAGCGCTCGCCCGGGACCGTGTACCGCATGCTGCTGGCGCTGATGACGGGGGACCGGGACGCCGCGGCCGGCCTGCTGGAAGGGGACGGCCGCTGAGCTTCCGCATCGGCCGGAGCCGGATGAAAAAAGAGTTGCAACCCCCGTTCCGTTGTGGTAAACTGTTAAGGTCTTTTGAGCTTTTCACCGCCGGAAAACCGGTGGGAATCACCGCCCGGCCTTCAGGGCGTGAAACGGGCAGTCCTCTGCCGCAGAAGCGGCATGAATGCCTAAAACTGAGAGGAGAAATTCTGATGGATGCACTGAAAACAATTGCGCAGGATTCTTTGAAAAAAGAACTGCCCGAGTTCGAGATCGGCGACACCGTCCGCGTGGACGTGAACATCCGCGAGGGCGACCGCGAGCGGATTCAGGCGTTCGAGGGGACCGTCATCGCCCGCAAGGGCAGCGGCGTGAGCGAGACCTTCACGGTCCGCCGCGTCTCTTACGGCGTGGGCGTCGAAAGGGTCTTCCCGATTCATTCCCCCAACGTGAAAAACGTGAAGGTTGTCCGCCGGGGCAACATCCGCCGGGCCAAGCTTTACTATATCCGCAACCGGGTCGGCAAGTCTGCGAAGGTCAAGGAGCAGCTTCACTGACCGCCTGCGGCGGCCGTGCGCGAAAGGGACAGCGAGTGTCCCTTTTTTTCTTGTAAAATCGTGGGATAGGTGGTAGTTGCCGTGGCGGTTTCCGATTCCCCGGAAGAGCGGGACCCGGCGAAAGGCTTCGCCGCAGGGTGCTTTGAATGTGTCGAGGAGCTGATTACGGCCTTCATCGCCGTGCTGCTCCTGTTCGTGTTCCTGTTCCGGCTGAACATCGTGGTGGTCGGCCCCTCGATGGAGCCGAATTACCGGGAAGGGTACCGCGTGTTCGTCTCATGCCTGGACCGGAATTTTACGACCGGCGATGTGGTCGTGGTGGACGCCGACGGCACGCGCCTGAAAGAGCGCATCATCAAGCGCGTGATCGCCACGGGCGGGCAGACCGTCGACATTGACTTCGACACCGGCGTGGTGTCCGTGGATGGAAAGCCGCTGGACGAGTCCGCCTATATCCGGAACGGGATTACGAAGGACCGGTCCGACGTTTCATTTCCCTGCACCGTCCCCGCCGGGCATGTGTTCGTGCTGGGCGACAACCGCACCGTCTCGGAAGACAGCCGCTCCAGAATGGTCGGCATGATCGACAGCCGCTACATCATCGGAAAAGTCCGGTTCGTCCTCAGCCCGTTCGGGGGGTAGCCGGGCCGGGCTCTTTTTGCGCAGAGGGGGGCGCTTTGTGAACGGACAGGAAATCCAGTGGTTCCCCGGCCACATGGCCAGGGCGGAAAAACAAATCGCCGCGGGCCTGAAGCTCTGCGACGCCGTGCTGGAACTGACCGACGCGCGGATTCCCGCGAGCAGCCGCAACCCCGACCTGGGCCGTCTGGCGGCCGGAAAGCCGCGCGTCCTTCTGCTGAACAAAAGCGACCTGGCGGACGCGGCGGAGACCGCCCGCTGGCTCCGCTTTTACCGGGGCCGCGGGCTTGCGGCGCTGGCCGTGGACTGCCAGAGCGGCAGAAACGTCCGCGCGGTCCTGCCTGCGGTCCGGGACCTGCTGAAAGAGCAGATTGCACGCTGGAAAGCCAGGGGTATGCCCGGCCGGCGCATCCGCGTGATGGCGGCGGGGATTCCCAACGTCGGCAAAAGCTCGCTGATCAACCGGCTGGCGCGCAGAAGCGGCGCCAAGGTGGAGGACCGGCCCGGCGTCACGCGCGCGCCCGGCTGGTTTTCCGTCGGCGGCGGATTCGAGCTGCTCGACACGCCTGGCGTGCTGTGGCCGAAGTTCGGCAGCCGGGCGGCCGGCGGGCGCCTCGCCCTCACGGGCGCCGTCCGCGGGGAGGCGTTCGACGCCGAGGCCCTCGCCTGCGCCCTGCTGGAGCTTCTGCGTGCGGAGTACCCGCAGCTTTTAAAGCGCCGCTACCGGCTGGAGGACGCCGACCTTGCCGGCACGGCGGGGGCCGGCCTGCTGGAGCGCGTCGCAAAAAAGCGGGGCATGCTGGTCTCCGGCGGCGGCGCGGATACGGAGCGGGCGTCGCGCATGCTGCTGGAGGAGTTCCGCGGCGCGAAAATCGGCCGGATTACGCTGGAACGGGCGGAAGAGCCATGAGGGACCTTTCCGCCTATGAGCGCGCGGCGGCGCGGGAGGGGTTCCGCGCCGTCTGCGGAATCGACGAGGCGGGCCGCGGCCCGCTCGCCGGCCCGGTGTTCGCGGCCGCGGTGATTCTGCCGCCGGGCTGCGAAATCGCGGGGGTCGACGACTCCAAGAAGCTCAGCCCCAAGAAGCGCGAGGCGCTGTTCCCCGTCATCGAGGCAAAGGCCGCGGCATACGGCATCGGCTTTGCGACGGAGCGGGAGATCGACGCAATCAATATCCTTCAGGCGACTTTCCTCGCCATGCGGCGCGCTGTGGAGGCGCTTGCCGTGCGGCCGGACCTGGCCCTGGTGGACGGCAACCGCATGCCGCCGCTCGGCCTGCCCACCCGCACGATTGTGCGCGGGGACTCGCTCAGCGAGAGCATCGCGGCCGCCTCCATCCTCGCGAAGGTCAGCCGGGACAGGCTGATGTGCCGGGTGGACGAGCTTTACCCGCAGTACGGCTTTGCGCGGCACAAGGGGTACGGCACGGCGCTGCACGTGGCCATGCTGAAAAAGTACGGCCCGTGCCCGGTGCACCGCAGAACCTTCCTGAAAAAGATTCTGGGCGGGCGGCAGAATGGATAATTCCTCCGGAGCCGCGGGGGAGCGGGCCGCGGCGGAATATCTCGAAGGCGAGGGCTGCGAAATCCTCGCGCAGAACTACCGGTCCCGGTTCGGGGAAATCGACCTGATTGTGCGCGACGGCCGGTATCTCGTCTTCGTCGAGGTCAAGACGCGGAAGCCCGGCGCGAAGGTCGGCCCGCTGGAGGCCGTGTCGCCGGCCAAGCGGCGCAGAATCGTCCGCACGGCCCTGATGTACCTGCGCGGCGGGGCGGTGCGCCTGCAGCCGCGGTTCGACGTCGTCGCCGTCTCTTTCGCGGAAGGCGGCGCCGCCTCCGTCCGGCACCTTAAAAATGCGTTCGGCGGGGAGGGCCTCTTTTGACTTTTCGGCGGGAATCGTATATGATAAACCATACTGTTTTAGCATCTCGGCAAAGGGGGAGAGCGGCGTGAACTATCAATCCACCAGGGGCGGCCGCACCGGCGTCTCCGCGGCGCAGGCCGTGGCGCAGGGCATCTGCGGCGACGGCGGGCTGTTCGTCCCGGAGGCCTTTCCGCGCTTTTCCGAGCGGGCGATTGAAGGGATGGAAGGCTTGGACTACCGGGCGCGCGCGGCGCTGGTGATGGCGCCGTTCCTCACGGATTTTTCCGGGGAAGAGCTGCGCGGGTGCGTCGCGGACGCCTATGCGGAACAGAAGTTCTCCGGCCCTCCGGCTCCGCTCTCTTCGCCGGAAAGCGGGGTCTGGTTCCTGGAGCTGTGGCACGGGCCGACCTGCGCGTTCAAGGACATGGCGCTGCAGCTTCTGCCCCGGCTGCTGACGCTGTCGCTCGGCAAAATCCGCTCGCAGAAGGGCGCGCTGATTCTGGTGGCCACTTCGGGCGACACGGGCAAGGCGGCGCTCGAGGGGTTTCGGGACGTTAAGGGGACGCGCGTCGCGGTGTTTTACCCGCAGAACGGCGTCAGCGCCCTGCAGGAGCGCCAGATGCGCACGCAGCGGGGCGGCAACGTCTCCGTCTGGGCGGTCCGCGGGAACTTCGACGACGCCCAGACCGGCGTGAAAAAGATCTTTGCCGACGGGCATATCCGGGAGGAAACCGGGAAGCGCGGCTGGATGCTTTCGAGCGCGAACTCCATCAACTGGGGCAGGCTGCTGCCGCAGATCGTCTATTACTTTTCCGCGTGGTGCGACCTCGCCGCTTCCGGCGCGGTGCGCCCGGGCGAGCCGGTGGATTTCTGCGTCCCGACCGGAAACTTCGGCGACATCCTCGCGGCGTATTACGCGAAGAAAATGGGCCTGCCGGTCGGCAGGCTGGTCTGCGCCTCCAACGCGAACAACGTGCTGACCGAGTTCCTGAAAACGGGCGTCTACGACCGCAACCGCAGGTTCTACACGACGATTTCCCCCTCGATGGACATTCTGGTCTCCAGCAACCTGGAGCGCCTGCTGTTCGACCTGACCGGCGGCGACGGCGGCCGGGTCGCCGGGTGGATGGCGGAGCTGGCCCGCAGCGGGCGGTACCGCGTGGAAGACGACGTCCTCGCAAAGCTGCACGCGCTGTTCTGGGCGGGCTGCTGCGGCGACGATGAGACGAGGGACGAAATCCGCGGGGTCTACGCGCGCGGCCGGTATCTGTGCGACCCGCACACCGCGGTGGCCGCCCGCGTCTTCCGCCGCTACCGGCGGGAAACGGGCTCCCGCGCGCCGGGCGTCGTCGTGTCGACGGCCAGCCCATACAAATTTGCACCGGACGTGCTTTCCGCCCTGAAGGGCGGCGCGCCGCAGAATGAGGACGCCTTCGCGTGCATGCGGGAGCTCGCCGCGCTGACCGGCGTCCCGGTGCCGCGGCCCCTCGCCGCGCTGGAGGCCCAGCCCCTGCGCTTTTCCGACGCGTGCGCGCCGGAAAAGATGGGGGAAGCCGTCCTCCGCGCCGCCGGCTGCGGGAAAGGCTGAAGAACATGGCGCTGTTTGCGATTGCGGACCTGCACCTGTCGCTTGGGGAAGACAAGCCGATGGACGTCTTCGAGGGGTGGAAGGGCTACGTCCCCCGGCTGGAGAAGAACTGGCGCGCCCTGGTACGGGACGAAGACACCGTGGTGGTCGCCGGGGACATCTCGTGGGCGATGAAGCTCGACGAGGCGGAGGCGGACTTCCGGTTTCTCGATTCCCTGCCGGGCCGCAAGCTGATTTTAAAGGGCAACCACGACTACTGGTGGTCCACGCGCAAAAAAATCGAGGGGTTCCTGGCCTCGCACGGCTTTCACAGCATCGGCATCATCCACAACAGCGCGGAGCGGGTCGGGGAGATTGCGGTCTGCGGGACGCGCGGCTGGCTTTGCGCCGCGGAGAGCGCCGAGGACCGCAAGCTCGTCGCGCGGGAGGTCGGCCGCCTGAACGCCTCGCTCGACGCGGCGGAAAAGACCGGCGGCAGGCCGGTCGTCTTTCTGCACTACCCGCCCGTCTACGACGGGATGGAATGCAGGGAAATCCTCGGCGTGCTGCTGGAGCGGGGCATCGGGGACTGTTACTACGGGCACATCCACGGCAGGCTCGCCGCCGCCCGCGCCCCGGAAGGGGAGTACCGCGGCATCCGGCTGCACCTGATTTCGTGCGACTATCTCGGGTTCCGCCCCATCCCCGTAAAATTAACAAATTAAAAACATTCCGGCGACCGGTGGAAAGTTTTTAGGCCGTGTGGTATAATAGCAGTCGCCAGTATGTAAACTTGCAGGAGGAAGTATAGAGATGAGCTTGAAGTCATCCAGTAAAGTCGATACAAACCGCGTCCAGCTTGAAGTTTCGGTGGATGCCGACGCGTTTGAGAAAGCGGTTGATCAGGCGTATCGCAAGGAAAAAGGGAAGATCGCCATCCCGGGATTCCGCAAGGGCAAGGCGCCCCGCAAATTCGTCGAAAAATACTACGGGGAGAAGATCTTCTACGATGACGCCGTCAACGCCGTTTATCCCGGCGCGCTGCAGCAGGCGATCCGCGAAGCAAACATCGAGATGGTCGAGGACAAAATCGACTTTGACGTGGTTTCCGCCGGCAAGGAAGGCCTGGTTTTCAAAGCGACCGTCACCACGAAGCCGGAAGCGAAGATTGAGGGCTACAAGGGCCTGGCAGTGGCCAAAAAGCGCGTGGAAGCGACGGACGCGGACGTGAACGCGGAAATCGACCGGGTGCGCGACCGCAACGCGCGCATGGTGTCGGTGGAGGACCGCGAGGCCCAGAAGGGCGACATCGTGGACATCGACTTCGACGGCCGGGTCGGCGGCAAGCCGTTTGCGGGCGGCAAGGCCGAGAACTACAGCCTCGTCCTCGGGGCGGGGCAGTTCGTCCCCGGGTTTGAGGACCAGGTCATCGGCCATAAATCCGGCGAGGAGTTCGACGTGAAGGTCACGTTCCCGAAGGATTACCAGGCGAAAGACCTGGCGGGCAAAGACGCCGTGTTCAAAGTGAAGCTGCATGAAATCAAGAAAAAGGAACTGCCGGGAGTCGACGACGACTTCGTAAAGGACGTCAGCGATTTCGACACCCTGGACGAATACAAAGCGGATATCCGCAAAAAAATCCTCGAGGCGCGGGAAAAAGCCGCCAAGGACGAGGTCGACAACCAGCTGATCGACAAGCTGGTTTCCCTGCTGCAGGCGGAAATCCCGGAAGCCATGTTCCGCAACCAGATCGACGACGACCTGCGCGATTTCAGCTACCGCCTTCAGACGCAGGGGATGAACCTTCAGAATTACATGAAGTACACGGGCCTGGATGACGAGGGCGTCCGCAAGCAGTTCCGCCCGCAGGCCGAGCGCCAGGTGAAGCTGCGCCTCGCGCTGGAAAAGATTGCGGAGCTGGAGAAGATTCAGCCCTCCGACGGCGACGTGGAGTCCGAATACAAAAAAATCGCCGAAAGCTACAAGACGGACATGGAAAAGGTGAAAAAAGCCATCCCCCGCGAAAACATCGCGAAAGACCTCGGAGTGGAAAAGGCGTTCGGTCTGGTGCGCGATTCGGCGGTCGTAACGGAAGCCGAACCCGCGCAGGAGAAGCCCGCCGGTGAAGGCAAAGACGGCAAGGCCGGCGAAAAGGCGGAGGAAAAGGCGGAATAAAATTTTACGGTCCCGCCAATGCTCTTAGAAGCGCGGCGGCGGTCAGGAGGTATGCCGGTATGAGCAGTTTGGTCCCTTATGTGATTGAGCAGACAAACCGCGGCGAACGTTCTTACGATATTTTTTCAAGACTGCTGAATGACAGAATCGTGATGTTGACCGAAGAGGTGAACGACACGACGTCGAGCCTTGTGGTGGCGCAACTCCTCTATCTGGAAGGGCAGGACCCCGCCAAGGACATCAGCCTGTATATCAACAGCCCGGGCGGCTCGGTGACGGCCGGGCTGGCCATCTACGACACCATGCAGTATATCAAGTGCGACGTCTCCACCATCTGCATAGGCCTCGCCGCCAGCATGGGCGCTTTTCTGCTCACGGCGGGCGCCAAGGGCAAGCGCTACGCGCTGCCCAACAGCGACATCATGATCCACCAGCCGAGCGGCGGCACGCAGGGCCAGGCCACGGACATCAAAATCCAGGCCGAGCACATGCTGCGCATCAAGAAAAAGCTCAATGAGATTTTTGCGGAGCGCACGGGCCAGCCGCTGGACGTGATTATGCGGGACACGGAACGCGACAATTTCATGACGGCCGACGAGGCCGTCCGGTACGGCTTGATCGACAAGGTGATTGCCAGCCGGGAAAAATAAGGTGATACTATGGCGAACAATAACGACAACAGGGGCAGGGAAATCTGCTGTTCTTTCTGCGGCAAGCCGCAGAGCGAGGTGCGCCGGCTGATTGCGGGCCCGGGCGTCTTCATCTGCGACGAGTGCGTCAAACTGTGCATGTCCATCCTGAACGATGAGGAAAACCTCACCGCCCGCAAGGAGGGCTACGGCGAATCCTATGCCGAGCTGCCGAAGCCCAAGGACATCAAAAAGAAGCTGGACGAATACGTGGTCGGCCAGGAGCGGGCCAAAATCGCCCTTTCGGTCGCGGTTTACAACCACTACAAGCGCATCTATTACGGCAAGGACAAAAACAGCGTCGACCTGGCCAAGAGCAACATCCTCCTCCTCGGGCCGACGGGCGTGGGCAAAACGCTGCTGGCGCAGACGCTGGCGAAGATTCTGAACGTACCGTTCGCAATTGCGGACGCCACCACCCTGACGGAGGCCGGCTATGTCGGCGAGGATGTGGAGAACATCCTTCTGCGCCTGATTCAGGCGGCGGACTTCGATATCGAAAAGGCGGAGCGCGGCATAATCTATATCGATGAGATCGACAAGATCGCCCGGAAGTCCGAAAACCCCTCCATCACCCGCGACGTAAGCGGCGAAGGGGTGCAGCAGGCGCTGCTCAAGATTCTGGAGGGCACCGTCTCCAACGTTCCGCCGCAGGGAGGCAGAAAGCACCCCCAGCAGGAATTTCTGCAGATTGACACGACCAACATCCTGTTTATCTGCGGCGGCGCTTTCGACGGGCTGGACAAAATCATCGAGAAGCGCACGGCCTCCTCTTCCATGGGCTTCGGCGCGCGGGTGCGCAGCAAGGCGGAGCTGGCCGCCACCTCGTGGATGAAGGACGTGCTTCCGCACGACCTGGTCAAATACGGGATGATTCCGGAGCTGGTCGGCCGCCTTCCCGTGATTGCGGCGCTGGACGGCCTGGACGAGGAAGCGCTGGTGCGGATTCTGACCGAGCCGAAGAACAGCCTGATCAACCAGTACAAGCGGCTGTTCCAGCTCGACAAGGTGGATTTGGAGTTCGAGCCGGACGCGCTGCGCGCGATCGCCAAAAAGACGATGAAGCACCAGACGGGGGCGCGCGGCCTGCGGGCGGTCGTGGAAGAGCTGCTGACCCCGCTGATGTACAACGTCCCCTCCGACTACACGGTCGAAAAAGTCACGATTACGGCCGACACCGTGAACAAGGGGGCCGACCCGCTGATCGTCTACAACCCGGAACGCAAGCCGGTCAAGCTGAAGATTACAGTTCCCGGCAGGCGCGGGCGGAAAGACACCGCCTCCTGAAAAGGCAAAAAGTTCACTGTCCGTTGCAGTGCGGCCTATCTTACCGCTCGCCCTGCGACGGCCTTTTTTTCAAGGAGCTTGCTATGAGCGAATCATTGAAGTTAGAGGAACAAAATATACTGACCCTCCCGGCGCTTGCGCTGAGGGGCCTTGTGATATTCCCCGGGATGCTTCTCCAGTTCGACGTGGGGAGAAAAAAATCCATCCAGGCGCTGGAGGCCGCGATGAAGGAAGACCAGATGATTTTCCTCGTCGCGCAGAAGGACCTGGCGGACAACGACCCGTCGGGCAGCCGGATTTTCCGGTATGGCGTCGTGGCAAAAATCAAGCAGATTATCCGCCGCAGCGACGAGGGCATCCGCCTGTTCGCCGAAGGCGCCTATCGGGCGAAAATCGTTTCCGTTGCGAGCGAGGAGCCGTTCCTGCTGGTCAAGCTGGTCCGCACCGACACCAGGCCTTACCGGCGCACCCGCAGGACCGAGGCGCTCATCCGGCATACGCAGAACCTCTTTCAGCAGTATATCCAGAACTACAGCCACATCCCGCCGGACATCGTAATCGGCGTGATTCAGAAGCGGGACTGCGGCGAGATGGCCGACTACATCGCCTCCAACATCATGTTTGATTACGAGGAGAAGCAGGCCGTCCTGGAGGAGCTGCACCCGGTCAGAAGGCTGGAAAAGCTGGCGGCCATTCTTCAAAAAGAGATTCAGATTCTCTCCATCGAGTCCCAGATTAACGAAAAAGCGAAGGAGCAGATTGACCAGAACCAGCGCGAATATTTTCTGCGCGAGCAGATGCGCGCCATCTCCGACGAGCTGGGCGAGGGCGACAATCCCCGCCAGGAGGCGGATGACCTTAAAGAGCGCATCAAAAAGGCGCGCCTGCCGAAGCTGCAGCGCGACAAACTGATGAAGGAATGCGAGCGCCTCTACAAGATGCCGGAAGGCTCCCACGAGGGCAGCGTAATCGTCAGCTATATCGAGACGTGCCTGGAGCTGCCGTGGCATTCCTACAGCCGGGAGCGCATCGACCTGAAGCGCGCCCGCCGGATTCTCGACCGCGACCACTACGGCCTGAAGAAGGTCAAGGACCGCATTCTGGAGGTCATGGCCGTCAAAAAGCTGGCGCCCGACGTGCGCGGCCAGATTATCTGCCTGGTCGGGCCGCCCGGCGTGGGCAAAACCTCCATCGCCCACTCCATTGCGGAGGCGGTCGGGCGCAAATACGTCCGCGTCTCGCTGGGGGGCGTGCGCGACGAGTCCGACATCGTCGGCCACCGCCGCACCTATATCGGCTCCATGCCGGGCCGGATTATCGCGGCGCTCAAGCAGGCCGGCACCGCGAACCCGCTGATTCTGCTGGACGAGATCGACAAGATGGGCGACAATTTCCGCGGCGACCCGGCCTCCGCTCTGCTGGAGGTGCTGGACCCGGACCAGAACCGCATGTTTTACGACCACTATATCGACATGCCCTTCGACCTGAGCCGGGTGCTGTTCATCACCACGGCGAACGACGCCAGCGCCATCCCGGAGCCGCTGTACGACAGGATGGACGTGATTACCCTCGGCAGCTATACGCATGAGGAAAAGTTCCATATTGCGCAGGAGCACCTGGTCCCGAAGCAGCTCAAAAAGCACGGGATGACGCCCAAGATGCTGAACATTACGCCGGAGGCCGTCCACAAGCTGATTGACGCCTATACCAGGGAGGCGGGCGTCCGCGGCCTGGAGCGCCAGATTTCCGCAATATGCCGCAAATGCGCCCGCTTCTTTGTGGAGGACAAGACGGCGAAGCTCGTGATTACGCCGGAAAAGCTGCACGAGCTGCTCGGCCCCGAAAAATTCAAGGATGAGAGCCTGAACCGCAGGGACATGGTCGGTCTGGTGAACGGCCTCGCATGGACGAGCGTGGGCGGCACGATGCTGCCGATTGAGGTCGCCGTGATGGACGGCACCGGCAAGGTGGAGCTGACCGGCTCCCTCGGGGACGTGATGAAGGAATCCGCCCGGACGGCCATCAGCTGCATCCGGACCCGCGCCTCCACGCTGGGCATCCGGCACGACTTCTATTCCAAGTACGACATCCATATCCATGCGCCGGAAGGCGCCATCCCGAAGGACGGCCCGTCCGCGGGTGCGGCGATGGCCACGGCCATCACGTCCGCCCTGTGCAACATCCCCGTCCGGCACGACGTCGCCATGACGGGCGAAATCACGCTGCTGGGCCGCATCCTGCCCATCGGGGGCCTGAAGGAAAAGACCATGGCGGCCTACCGCTCCGGCATCAAGACGGTCATTATCCCGGCGGACAACGCCCCGGACCTGGAGGAAGTGGATTCCGCGGTCAAGGACCATGTGCGGTTCAAGACCGTCGAGAAAATCGACCAGGTTCTTCAGCTTGCGCTCACGCGGATGCCTGAGCCGCAGAAAAAGCGCGAGGAGCCGCGCCCGCAGGTTCTGCCCGCGGCGGCCGTGCCGTCCGCTTCGTCTTCGGAGCGGCCTTCGCCGAGCTTTCCGCAGTAGGGCGGGGGAGAATACCGTGAGCTTTGAAACCGCGTCTTTTGAACTTTCCGCCGGCACCTGCAAAGGCCTGCCGGCGCCGGACCTGCCGGAAATCGCGTTTTCCGGCAGGTCCAACGTCGGCAAGTCGTCGGCAATCAACCGCCTGCTGAACCGCAGATCGCTTGCGCGGACCAGCTCTTCGCCGGGGAAAACGGTATGCGTCAATTTTTACAACCTCGGCTTCTGCCGCTTTGCGGACCTGCCGGGCTACGGCTACGCGAAGGTCTCCCCGGCCGACAGGGCCCGGTGGGCCGCGCTGGCGGAAGGCTATTTTTCTTCGGGGCGGGACATCCGCCTGGTCGTGCAGGTCGTCGACATGCGCCGCGCGCCCATGCCGGACGATTTGCAGATGGCCGGTTTTCTGCTTGCCCGGCGGCTGCCGTTCGTGGTCGTCGCCTCGAAAAGCGACAAGCTGAACCGCGCCCGGTACGCCGCACAGGCGGCCCTGCTTGCGGAGCGGTTTGCGGGCGGGGGCGGTTTTCTGCCCTTTTCCGCCGTCCGAGGGGAAGGGGTGCGGGAGCTGCGGCGCAGAATTCTGGACGCCTGCGGCCGCTCCGCACCCCGGCCGCGCTGAAGGGGAGAGGGTTGCCGGTCCGCCCGGCCGCCTTTACTTTTACGCTTTTTCATGGTAAAATACCGGAGTGGAATCTGCCCGGGCGGAACCTGCCCGCGGAGCCGGCGAGGGGAGTGTGTCCTTTATGAATTCCAAGCTGAAAAATCCCAGCGTGGATCTTTTGTTCAAGGCCATCCTGACACTGAAAAATGTGGACGAGTGCTACGCGTTTTTTGAAGACCTGTGCACGGTTCAGGAGCTCCGGGCGATGTCGCAGCGGCTGCTGGTGGCGCACATGCTCAGCACGAAAAAGGTCTACAGCGACATTGTGGCCGAGACCGGCGCTTCCACGGCCACCATCAGCCGCGTGAACCGGTCGCTGCACTACGGCTGCGACGGGTACCAGCTTGTGTTCCAGCGCCTGCAGGACGGCACCGGACGGGAATGAGCTACCTTGCGTTTGCCCGGTACTACGACTGCCTGACGAGAAACGTCGATTACGCCGCCCGCGCCGACTACCTCTGCGCGGTGATGGAGCGCCTGCGCCACCGCCCCGGCCTGACGCTGGACCTCGCGTGCGGGACCGGCAGTCTGATGCTGGAGCTTGCCGGGCGGGGAATCGACGTATTCGGACTGGACGCGTCGCCCGAGATGCTCTCCGTCGCCCAGAGAAAGGCCGCCGCCGCAGGGCGCGACTTTCTCCTCATCTGCCAGAAAATGCAGGAGATGGACCTTTTCGGGCCGGTCGACACCATGCTGTGCATGCTGGACAGCATCAACCACCTGACCGCTGCGGCGGACGTGCGGCGGACGTTCCGCCGGGCCGCGCTGTTTTTGAACCCGGGCGGATATCTGCTGTTCGACGCCAACACGAGGTACAAGCACCGGTTTGTGCTGGGGAACCGCACCTATGTGTACGATATGGAGGACGTTTACTGCGTCTGGCAGAACGCCTGCGCGGAGGGCGACGGCCGGGTGGCGATTTCTCTGGACTTTTTCGAGCGCCGCGGAAGCGGATACGTGCGGAGCTTCGAGCATTTCTACGAGCGGGCCTATGCCATACGGGCCCTGCTCAACATGCTGCGCGGCGCGGGGCTGGAGCCTGCCGCGGTCTGGCGCGACGGGACCTTCCGCGCGCCGGGACCGCAGACCGAGCGCATTCTGGTCGCCGCGCGCAAACCGGGATAATCCGCCGGAAGCCGGGAATTTGAGTGTAAAAACGAAAAAATTAGCCGTCTTGTGTTGACATTTGGAGCGGGATATTGTATGATAATAAACGTCGCTGATGCGGGTTTCGACGGCGGACAGGGGAGCATAGCTCAGCTGGTTAGAGCACCTGCCTTACAAGCAGGGGGTCATAGGT
>ENA-UOOK01003896-UOOK01003896.1-fermentation-metagenome-genome-assembly--contig:-NODE-3896-length-16517-cov-6.423035_pt1 | contig 16517 bp, 12 predicted proteins | sample MGYA00245777_ERZ724023 | MGnify/ENA primary metagenome ERZ724023 (study PRJEB28704, sample SAMN03018312) | fermentation metagenome | biome: anthropogenic terrestrial biome; feature: soil; material...
AGCAGAAGCTTTGGAGTTCCGGATACATTAACATTCACTCTGCCGCTGGTGTGAGTGCTGCCCGCAGTATCTTTTACCCTTACATACAAATCCTTGCTTCCCGCATATTCGGGTCCGGGAAACCATGTATATGAGCCGTATCCCGACTTAAACAGCTGAGTTTCCTCTCCCGTTACATTGTCAATCATAATATATTCCGTATCTGTTACATTGAAATTTCTTTGAGCGGACAGTGTCACCGAACCGTCGATTGTTTGTCCTTGTTTAACTCCGCCTAAATAAAGATAACTGTCAACATCTATTTTGACATTAACGTAATCTCCCTCATATGCATTCCCTTCTGTATCATAAGCAATAACTCTTACAGACAAGGTTCCGTTGTCCTCAACAACCGGAATCATATTGAACGGCTGCTCAGGGTCAACACCGGGAGAAATGTATTTAGCTCCATTATCCGGATTTATCATTTCATATTTTACATAAGGCGCCAAAAAGTTCAATGATGTACTTAAGGGTACCATACCAGACGTAATCAGTTGACCTTCGGTTATTCCGCTTAACTTTATCTGAGGGTTAATTTTTGCCGTAACAGGTATTGAATCACCTGCCAAGAATTTCCCTTGTTCATCATAAAATGCCGAAACCAATATTTTGGAGCCGTTATCTTCCATAGCGGGAATCCATTCATAACTCTTGGTAAGATCGGTTCCTCCCGCAATGACAAATCCCTTTGCCGTATCTCTGTCCAAAAGCAGGTATTTAATTTCCGCAGCTTTAGCAGGTGCTCCATTTGGAGTACTCGTATATAAATCTGTTGTTCCGGCAATAGTTTGTCCGCTTTCCACCGATGAAATTTTCACATCAAAAAACGGAGCAACTTCCGAACTCTTCGATGAGTTTATATATACTGCCCTTTCGTCATTGTTCCATTCTATTCCAACGCCTAAAGCATTGCTGATTAAGCGTATGGGAACAAAGGTGCGGTCTTCTTTTACTTGCGGCGCCACATCAATAACAGTATAGGTTGTTTCATTATCATTTGTATATTCAACTAAATTACTATCAATTCTGAGAAGTATGTGAATATCTTCCTTGGAAATATGTACTGCTCTGTTGTCATTGTCCCATTCAACAACCGAATCCAACTCTTCCGCTATTACTCTTATGGGCACTAATGTCCTGTCATTACTTATATAGGGGTCTACGTCGGAAGTAACCCTCTTTCCGTTTACTATAATTTTAATGGGACTCTCGGCATAAACCTCCGGTGAAGAATATTGAATCAAAGTAATCACTAATAATAATGAAATTAAAATTGGCCATTTAATATATTTTATTTTCATCATTCACCTCTTTATTTCTTTTTTTTACATTATACCATACAAATTGACATAATAAACATTAACATTACATTACAATTTTATAAAATTCCCCTATCATGCCGATAATGGCACAATTCCTTAAGAAGCAACCTCCAATGGGTATACTTTCACCCATAGCTTTAAAACATCGGACAATACAAGTTTATTTACGGTTAATTGATATTCCCCGTTATTGAGCCTTAATATTCTTTTATCTACAACCTGCACAAGTATATCGGCATCGAGATTTTTTATTTCTTTGCCAAGCAATTGTGCGTATTTTTCTTTTATTGCTTTTTCGATTTCAATATTATCTATCTGATCTATTTGTTCATCACTTAAATCAGCAAACTCAAGCATTACGGAAATATCCTTAAGCACAATGTTTGTATTATTTATTGATTTTTCCAATTTGCTCAGCTTTTCATCCTTATCTGCAATTGTATGCTCTAAATATGCTATTTTTTCATGAAATGCATCCATCCTGTAACCGACCAGTACGCTTATGCCCAAGGAACCAATCATCGTTCCCCATAATAATCCTGTTGTAAAGCAAATAATAAATTTATAGCCTGAAGTTTTATGTTTAATTTTGCTGTTTCTCATCATTTTCCCCATATATCACCACATCTTTGGAGTAGCCTGATAAATTCATATCCCACATTTGCCCCGGTTAAGGAAATTAAAATATAAAATGCTTGTTTTACCAATGTTTTTATTTCCCCTTCAAATATTCCTTTTTCAATCATTGCAAAAGATGAAAAGGTACCTCCCAAGGATGCGGCTATAGCCCATATTTTAATGGAGCCCGCAACATCCATCATAACTTTGAAGGGAGGATTATCGGTCATAACAGCTCCAAGACCTGAAAATATGCTTGCACCTATTACCACTCCAAAAGCTGTTAAAAAGTTTTGTACAATACCCGAATAAAAAGAAGACATTTTATCACCACACTTTATATCTATTTATAAGGTATGAACGAAAAATGTCTTTATGAACAGTATTTATTCTTGTTCTATTATAAATCCTAACCGATATGCATCCAAGAGCATTTCCAAATCCTTTATCTGAGTTTTAATTACCTCCCCCGCATCGGTATCCTTGACTCTTTTTCTTTCCACTTCCTTTTCCAATACCATGGTGGTGGAATGTATGTCCTTTTCTTCCTCTATGGCTTTTTGGGTTGATTCAAAGGGGTCGTGTGATACCAGCAGAAGCCCGTAGGAATTATATATGAGAGTGTAGCCTGCAATACCTGTGGTACCCTGATATGCTCTTGAAAAACCTCCGTCAATAACTATCAGTTTTCCGTTTGCTTTTATGGGACTTTCTCCGCTTTTGCTCTTAACGGGCACATGACCGTTAATAATATGGGAGCATTCGGGATTCAAACCGAATTCTTCGAAAATTATTCTGCACATATCTTCATTGTCTTCTAATTTAAAATAGTAACTTTTCTTTTCCTTGTGAGTTTCCTTGTCATCTATGAAATATCTTTCAAAGGTAGTCATTTTATCCTTGCCAAACAAGGGAGAGTCGGCACCCGTCCACAAATACCAGGTAATATCCATACCGTATTGTTTAGCATCAGGGTTGTTTTTATGGAAGTAACCTTCCCTTACTAAAATTTCAAGCCTGTCAAAGAAAGCCTTGCCGCTGTATGATTTGCCCGATGAGCCTATTTGTACCTTCTTGAATGTGCCGTCCTCGTTAACCGGAATGCATCCGTGGTACAGAAGGTTAGAGTTAAACTTCAAGTACATACTGCCGTTCGTCAATAAAAATCTAATATGTTTTTGCAGTTTTTCGCTGTTTAAGAAGGAGGATTTCAACTTTTCAATCAGCTCTTTTTCCTCTGTACTGAGAGCATAAGGGTTTTTAGGGTCAATAGTCGGAAAGTTTTTATCATTCAGTTGATATGTTTTACCGTTTAAATTAATTGTTCCTTCTTCATAATTAATTTTATCCAACAGCAGTCTGTCTTCCATCCTGAAATGAGGACGTCTTTTTATTATTTCCCCTTCTAATTTGAATTGTATTATGGAAATTGCCTTATGCATTTTAGCAATAAGTCTTAAATCCTTATCCGAATAAACAATGTCGCTTTCAACCTTAGGTTTGAACTGAATACATTCATCATCGCCGTAATATTCCAAAGCAAAAGTCGCCAGGGGCAGCATATTTATTCCGTAGCCATCTTCTATTGTATCAAGGTTTGCATATCTTGCGCATATTCTGATTACAGTCGCAATGCACGCTTCGCTTCCGGAGGCTGCACCCATCCACAATGCATCATGATTTCCCCATTGGATATCCACGGTATGATAATTCATAATGGTATCCATTACTATATCCGCGCCGGGACCTCTGTCAAAAATATCCCCTACAATGTGAAGTCTGTCAATTACCAATCTTTGAATAAGCTTCGCCATTGCGATTATAAACTCATCGGCTCTTCCAATCCTTATTATTGTATTTATTATTTCGCTGTAGTATTCTTCCTTGTCTTCTTCAGGTCCCTTGTGCATAAGCTCTTCAATTATATATGCAAATTCCTTTGGCAGAGCCTTTCTTACCTTCATACGGGTATATTTAAAGGCTGCCTTCCTGCTGATTACCACAAGCCTGTAAATAGTAATCCTGAACCAATCATCAATGTTTTCTTCCTTTTTGTGAATAATTTCTAATTTCTGCTCAGGGTAATAAATCAGTGTGGCAAGGCTTTTAATTTCCCTTTCACTCATTATATCCCCGTAAACCTCTCCGATTTTCCGCTTAATACTGCCTGAACCGTTTCTCAGCACATGATTAAAGGATTCGTATTCCCCATGGATATCTGAAAGGAAATGTTCCGTACCTTTTGGAAGATTTAAAATTGCCTGTAAGTTTATAATTTCTGTGCACGCAGAAGCAATGGTGGGATATTGTTTGGATAAAAGCTTTAAATATCTGAGTTCTTCGTCTAATATTTGAATTGCATCATCATTAGAATAAGCCATGATATTCTCCTTTATTATATTTCCGCAAACGGATACTTACATATATTCTATAACAGAAATCATATAAATGCCATTGATTTTTAAATTTAATAAAATATTTACCTGATTTCATCAACCCTTTTAACTCTATAAATTATTACGCTCACAATAAATTTAAATATTTGATCTGCTGCCATTGCCAACCATATATATATTACATCTAATTTAAGTACATAGGTAAAAACCAAAGCTATGGGAATCCTTACGCACCATATTCCTACAAACTGTATAATCATCGGGATGTTTTTATACCCGGCGGAACGAATAGTTCCGCTTAAAACCTTTGATAAATTTTGAGGCGTTTGAATGAATCCCATTACAATCAAATAATAAATACCAATTTCCTTGATTTCCGGATTATTGGTAAAAAAGCTCATAAAAACCCCGGGAAAAGCAATTATAAGCATTGAAGAAAACAAGCTTATCGCCGTAGATGTAGTAATTAGTTGCTTTGTATATATCTTTAATAATGCACCGTCCTTTTTGCCTATTGCATTTGCCGTCATTGAAGTGGCTGCAATTCCAACACCTACGGCGGGCATTTCCGACATAAGCTCTGCCTGCAGCCCCAATTGATATGCGGCAAAAGTTACCTCTCCGTAAGTAAGAATTGCTTTGCTCGTTATTATAGCCGAAAGCTGCCAGAACATCTGTTCAAATGCGGCGGGTATACCGATTGAATATACTGATTTTAATGTGCCTGAATCTACCTTTAAAAAGCCCTTTGTAATAACTGTACTGAATAATCCGTGTTTTTTATTATATAAAAGATAAATTCCCAACAAGGCACCGCATGCCTGGGATATCAAAAGTGCTATGGCAGCTCCCAACAATGATAATTGAGGAAATCCAAACTTCCCGTATATTAGTGCATATCCAATCACTACATTAATAATATTCATAATTATTGCAATATTCATAGGTGTTTTAGTATTTCCGTCGGCTTGAAAAGCACCGGTAACTGCCGCCATAATCATAAGGAACGGCGCGGTAAAAATAACTATTTTTAAATATTTCTCGGCACTTGTTAAAATTTCATTGTTATCGGTGAAAAAGGATAAAATATTCGATGAAAAGAAAAGAAAAATCAATATAAATAAAATTGCTATCAAACATCCCGTAATTACTGTTTGCTCAAAGGTCCTTCTGCATTTTGCAAAGTCTTCTTCTCCTTTTGAGCGTGCCATAACTACGGTTGCACCTACTCCTATTCCTTTAAATAAAGCCCATAGAATACCTGTGATTCGAGAGCTTACACCCTGCGCCGAAATTAATGCGGGATCAAGTCTGCCTACCATTGCAGAAGATATGAGCCCGGCGGACATTTGAAAAATATTTTCAAGCATTACCGGAATTATAAGAAAAATTATCTGTTTTCTGATGGCCTTTGAATCATAGATTTTTTCAGTCATTTATTTTCCCCTGAGAACTTTTATATGCTATTGTATTTTACATCACATTTAACAACCTTTCAAGTAAATTGTGTAAATTGTGAATTAAAAGAGCTACCTCAAAGCAAATAGAGATATGTTAATATTCTTAATTGACTTACGGTACAGAAAATAATAATATTATATATATCTTTTTACAGTATGGAGGCAGTTATGAATAGCAGCTCAAAAATTATTATTATAAAAATTATTTGCAGCAGCGGTGGCAGGCGGTTTCGAATTTTGGGCTGTATCAGGCTATCAATATGAGCCCTGGCACATAAGATATCTCGGTAAGGATTTAGCTCCAAAGGTTTTTGAAAGTAAATTGACCTATGATGAATATTGTGAAAAAGAAAATACGAAAAAAAATAAAACCGTGCTCCCCATACGGGGTCTTTCTGAACTTTGGGTATAATAAAATATGAGATTCAAAAATATGTGTTTAAAACACCCATTTTTTCGATAAATATCTTTCTCAATTTTGGGTATTTATGATATACTTGAAGCAAGGAAAGAAGGTTGACCGATTGAAGTACGAAGAGATAAAAGGTTATTCCTTATCGAATAATATTGAAAAGAGGTGTATCAGAGCGTGAGTGAATATAAACCACCGTTTCATATGACGTACAAAATAATAAATTTGGTTGCTGCAATCAGTGAACAGGTTGGACGTATTACTGTGCTTTCCTACGGCAATCTGAATCCGCATCTGCGGAAGGAAAACAGAATCAGAACAATTCACTCTTCCCTTGCCATAGAACATAATTCTTTGTCTCTGAAGCAGGTGACGGCAATACTTGATGGTAAGAGGATACTTGGCAATCCTAATGAAATCAGGGAAGTTCAAAATGCCTATAAGACCTATGAAATGATGCTTGAGCTTAATCCAGCGTCAGTAAATGATCTGCTGAGGGCTCATAAAATGATGATGGATGGTCTGAACCCCGAAAATGGCAGGTTTCGTTCAGGTGGAGTAGGTGTGTTTGACGGCAATGTAGTTGTCCACATAGCACCTCCGGCAGAGTTTGTGCCGGGACAGATTCAGGATCTATTTGACTGGTATAAGACATCAGAAATGCATCCATTGATCAAGAGTGCAGTATTTCATTATGAATTCGAATTTATTCATCCTTTTGCTGACGGAAATGGGCGCATGGGAAGAATGTGGCACAGCTTGCTTTTAGGTAAGTGGAATGAACTTTTCTACTGGCTGCCTATAGAGGAACTTATCCTATCGCGGCAGCAGGAATATTATGACATGCTCGGAAAATCTGATAAGGCTGCTGATAGCTGTGCCTTTGCGGAGCTCATGTTGGAAATCATTCTGTATACCCTAAAAGAAACATCTGTTGTTGGAAGTACTGATGATTCTTTACCTGAACCGATTAAAAGGCTCCTGAATGTACTCGGAGATAAGAAACTGTCAGCTGCTGAGATCATGGAACAGCTTGGTCTTTCTCATAGGGCAACATTCCGTAAGAATTATTTGAATCCAGCATTGGAGCTTGGACTGATTGAAATGACCATACCTGACAAGCCGAACAGTCGAAATCAAAAGTATATAAAAAAACAACTTGGTCGCTTACCGCCCAAGAAAAGCAACCAAGATACCGACCAAGATAACTTCGGAGATAATATTCGATAATTTAAGGAAATAGCTATATTTCATTTCTCAGCTCGGGATCTCCCCTGAAATCCGTATACTTCGTATGCCCTGCTTTTGCATCCTGAAATGCCTTATCTATAATGTTTCCCACTCTCCAGCCTGTCATGGTGAATTTTTTGGATCAAGTCAGGAATCATAGTAATAAAAAATAGAATATAGATAAATATAAATTAGGTGGTGAACAAAATAAGAATAGGTGCTTTTTCTAAAAAACATGGTGTAACGCAAAATACGGTTCGACATTATTTAGATATGGGGCTTTTAACAGCAAAAAAACAGGCGGGCAATATTACTTTTTTGAAAAAGATGATAAAGATATGGAAGAAATACTTAAATTAAAACAATTAGGCAAGAGATGATTATTTAGGGGTAGTTTCATCTAATTTTATAAACTTTATATATAGCGGTATGAATAAAAAGCTTGAAATCTATTTTAAAGAATTTCAAGCTTTTTTAACTTTATATTAACCATTCTCCAAGCAAAGACCCCATTAATGATACGGCAATTTCAGCTGTTGAATTTTTATAGTCTATTATAGGATTTACCTCTACAAATTCCGCACTTACAAGTTTCTCCGACAAAGCAATCATTTCTAAGGCTAAGTTGCCTTCCCTGTATGTAAGACCTCCCGGCACTCTTGTTCCTGTTCCTTGAACATATATGGGATCCAAACTATCCAAATCGAAGCTTACATGTATTCCGTCCGTTCCTTCTCCGGCAATTTTTATTGCTTGCTCTGTTATATACGTCATTCCGTATCTGTCTACCTCATGCATTGTAAATACAGTAATACCTAACTCCTTAAGAACCTTCCTTTCACCTGCATCTAAGTCCCTGCACCCGATATATACAAATTTATCCGGCTGAATCTTTTTATAACTTCCTCCTATGGAAGTCAGTCTCTCATGACCCAAACCTAAACTCACTGCTACAGGCATTCCGTGGATATTTCCGCTTGGGGATGTTTCTTCGGTATTTATATCTCCGTGTGCATCAAACCAAATTACTCCGAGATTTTTCTTGTGCCTTGAAACACCGGCAATTGATCCTATTGCAATGCTGTGATCTCCTCCAAGAACTAAGGGGAATCTTCCTTCATCCATAACTTTAGATACCTTATTGCACAATTCAGTATTAACTCTTGTAACTTCATCTAAAAATCTCAGCTTGACTCCGTCAGTTAACGGACTTAAAGGTCTGTTAGCTGCAATGTCTCCTTCATCTTTAACATCATAGCCTATTTTCATAAGCTTTTCAGCAATCCCTGCATATCGTATTGCCGAAGGACCTAAGCTTACTCCCGGAGTTCCGGCTCCAAGATCAAGTGCAACTCCTATAATGGATATATTAGGATTTATTGTTGGCTTCATATTTTGCTCCTTATTTGTATTTTCTTTCACTTTATTTATAATTATTCTACTATTAAATAAGTGTCTCGTCAAGACAACTCTGCAAATGAGATACTTTTGCCTATTTTTCAGCGGTTTCGCGCCTAATTTTAGGCGTTCAGTTTTTTTAGCCATATTAATTATATTTTAAATATTAACAAAAATACAACCACTCAGAGAGTTTCCGCAGCTTATTATAACAACTAACAAGTTGGCATGATAATTGCATATGCTCATGTGTTGTTTATTAAACCAAAATAATTTTAATCTATATAGGAGGACGACATGAAAAAAGGAAATGTTTTTGGTACACATAGAGTAATTGAGCCAAAGGGTGTATTGCCGCAACCTGCAATAAAAATTGATAATAATATGGAAATCTACGACAATGAAATTCTCATAAATGTAAAAACATTAAATATTGATGCAGCAAGCTTTACTCAAATATCAAGACAAGCTGAAGGAAATGAAGAAAAAATCAAAGAAATAATGATGGGAATCGTTAAGGAAAGAGGAAAACACCAAAATCCTGTAACAGGCTCCGGAGGAATGCTTATCGGCATTGTGGAAAAAATAGGACCTGCTCTTGAAGGCAAAACGGATTTGAAGGTGGGAGACAAAATTGCTACATTAGTTTCATTGTCATTGACACCTTTACGTATTGATGAAATATTGGAAATAAGAAAGGATATTGACCAAGTTGATATAAGGGGGAAAGCAATATTGTTTGAAAGCGGAATATATGCGAAATTACCCGATGATATACCTGAAAATCTTGCACTTTCAGTGCTGGATGTAGCGGGAGCGCCGGCTCAAACTAAAAATCTTGTCAAAGAAGGACAGACTGTATTAATTCTTGGAGCGGCAGGAAAATCAGGAATTCTCTGTTTATATGAAGCTAAAAAAATGGCAGGTCTCTCCGGAAAGGTAATATGCTTGGATTATAGCGATAAATCTTTAGAAAATGTTAAAAAACTTGAATTGGCGGATGATTACATCGTCGCAGATGCCACAGACGGAATCAGCGTTTATAACAAGGTAATGGAACTGACAGCCGGTAAGCTTTGCGACACGGTAATCGTAAATGTCAACATACAAAATTGCGAAATGGCAGCCATTCTCTCGACCAAGGAAGGGGGAACAGTTTACTTTTTCAGCATGGCAACAGACTTTACAAAGGCATCCTTAGGTGCTGAAGGAGTATACAGAGATATCAACATGATGGTAGGAAACGGTTATTGCAAGGGACATGCGGAAACTGCCCTGCAAATACTGAGAGAAAGTGTAAAAATCAGAAAAATGTATACCGAGCTGTATGCATAGTTGAAATTAATGCCGCACTGAAATAATAATTTCAAGATGCGGCATTAATGTTTTTTCAATAACGCTAAACATTTTTTACTAAATGGCAAGCAATTTGCCTGCTCTTCATTTTTTTCAATTCCGGCTCAAGCTCCTTGCATATATCCTCCCTATAGGGACACCGGGTGTGAAATCTGCAGCCTTTCGGGGGATTCACAGGGCTTGGTATTTCGCCTTGCAAAAGCTGTTTGTTTTCTTTCCTTAAAAATGGGTCAGGTTTTGGAACAGCATCGATTAAAAATTTAGTATACGGGTGAAGAGGATTGCCGAACAGCTCTTCCGTATCTCCTACTTCACAAACCTTTCCTAAAAACATAACACATACACGGTTGGATATGTAACGGACTACGCTTAAATCATGACTGATAAATAAATATGTCAGTTTAAATTCCTCCTGCAAATCATGAAGCAAATTTAATATTTGCGACTGAATTGATACGTCCAAAGCAGATACGGGCTCATCGCAAATTATGAGCTTAGGCTGCAAAGCCAAGGCTCTCGCTATGCCTATTCTTTGGCGCTGACCTCCGCTGAATTGATGAGGGTATCGGTTTATAAATTCCGGACGTATCCCAACCTTTGCCATTAATTCTTTGACCTTTTCCTTAGTTTGCTCCTTTGATTCATATATTTTGTGAGTAACCAAAGGTTCTGCAATAATATTGTAAACGTCCATACGAGGATTAATGGAAGCATAGGGATCCTGAAATATAATTTGCATCTTTTTACGTATTTCTCTCATTTCCTCATCTTTCAGTTCGTTGATATTAACGCCTTCAAATTCAACATATCCGCTTGTAGGCTCAATTAATCTCAGCATCAAACGGCCTAACGTACTTTTGCCGCATCCGGATTCACCCACAAGCGCAAAGGTTTCTCCGTCCATAACAGATATATTAACATTTGATGTGGCATGCACTTTCGGCTTGTTTTTCCCAAAGAAATTACCTCCGGATATTTCAAATTCCTTAACCAAATTCACTGTCCTAATCAAAGTATCATTTTGGTTACTCATCATATTTCACCCCACTGTCTTCATGCATAAAGCATCTGACGTAATGCTCTCCTGAGTTTTCAACAACCGATTTTATTTTATAAAGCGAAGGTTCCTCTTCAAAACATCTTTTTACTGCATTGTCACACCGAGGACAAAATCGGCATCCTTTAGGCAGCCTCATTAAATTAGGAACAACTCCTTTAATATTATATAATCTTTGTTTTTCTGCTGTGATTTTCGGTATGGACTTCAGCAATCCATACGTATATGGATGGCATGTATTTTTAAACAGCTCAAATGTATTTGCCTGCTCCATAACTTTCCCCGCATACATTACATAAATATAGTCGCAAACCTCTGCAACAACTCCCAAATTATGCGTTATCATTAAGATTGAAGTATTTCTTTCTTTTTGCAGGTCCTTCATTAAGGATAGAATTTGTGCTTCAATTGTTACATCCAATGCAGTTGTAGGTTCATCAGCAATCATCAGCTTTGGATTGCATACCATTGCCATACCTATCATTACCCTTTGCCTAAGACCTCCCGAAAGCTGATGAGGGTATGAATTGTATCTTCTTTCAGGCTCGGGTATTCCAACGGCTCTGAAAATATCCAATACTTTTTGCTTTGCTTCCTCCTTGCTTACATCAGAATGATGAATTGTAATAGCTTCCCTTACCTGCTTGCCTGCTGTATAAACGGGATTAAGAGCAGTCATGGGCTCTTGAAATATCATTGATATTTTATTTCCGCGAATATTTCTCATCTCATCCTTTGAATATGTCAATAAATTATCCTCTTCCAATTCTATTGAGCCCTCAATTATTTTACCGGGCTTTTGTATCAGCTGCATTATTGACATAGCAGTCATACTTTTTCCGCAGCCGGATTCTCCTACCAATCCTATAATTGAACTTTTAGGTACTGAAATAGACACGCCGTCTACTGCAGGTACAACGCCCTTTTTAGTAAAAAAATGAGTTTTCAAATTATTTACTCTCAACAATTCTTCCATGGCTCCTCCTACTCTTTCATATATGGGTCTATTGCATCGCGCAACCCGTCACCTAAGAAGTTAAATGCCAAAACAAGAATTAAAATTGCGACTCCCGGTGAAATTGCAACCCATGGTTCGCTGAAAAGCCATTGCTTTCCGTTAACAACCATAAGTCCCCAGCTTGAAGCGGGCGGCTGCGCTCCTATGCCTAAAAAGCTTAAGCTTGATTCCGAAAGAATTGATCCCGGTATTTCCATGGTAAAAAGAACAATTAATGAGGGCAGACAGTTGGGTAAAATGTGACGTATCATTATTACATAATCCTTCACGCCTATAGACCTTGCAGCTTCAACAAACTCCTTTTCCTTCAGTGACAATGTCTGAGAACGTACTATGCGTGCAGTGCCTGCCCAGCTTACAACACTTAAGGCAATAAAAATATTTACCAATGTTGCTCCCAAGGTATACATTACGACCATTGCCAGCAAAAGAGACGGAAAAGCCAACATGATATCCGCAAGCCTCATTATTACGAAATCTGCTTTTTTCCCTAAGAATCCTGCTATCAGACCTAAAATCGTTCCGAGAACCATGGAAATAGTGGTAGGCACAAGTCCTATTACCAAAGAAATTCTCGACCCATATATTATTCTTGAAAGGACATCTCTTCCTAACTCATCCGTTCCGAGCAAATATTCACTGCTTGGCTTTGCACGAACATTGTCATAATTTTGCAGCGTGGGATCGTGTGGTGCTACAAAGGGAGCAAAAATTGCGCAAAAACAAAATAATAATATTACAACCAAAGAAACAGCGGCAAGCTTATTGCTTTTTATCATATTTTTAACTTTATCCCAAATGTTGTCGGAATCTGCAATTTCCGCTTCTGTATCTTCATATTCTTTTCTCAGTTCTTCCAATGTATTTATATTTTTAATATCTTCCATTCTCATCACTCCTATTCAACTCTGATTCTTGGATCGATAACTGAATATAATAAATCAGCTATCAGATTGCCGCCTATTATAAGTATTGTTGTAAATACCACCGTCCCCTGCAAAAGCGGCATATCTCTTGTTTGAATAGCGTTAACAGCCAACCTGCCAATACCCGGTATTCCGAAGACACTTTCTGTAATAACCGCACCGGAAAGAAGGCTGGCTACTTGAATTGCCATCATGGTTACAACGGGAAGCAATGCATTTTTCAATGCATGTCCTACAACCACGGTTCTTTCTTTTAAACCCTTTGCCCTTGCTGTTCGAACAAAATCATTTTTCATAATTTCAAGCAGGCTTGACCGAGTTAATCTTGCTATTGTTCCTGCCGAGCCCCAACCAAGAACGATTGCGGGCATAAGCAGATGTCTCCATGTTTCATAGCCCGAAACCGGAAGCAGCCTCAATTTATATGCGAAAATATATTGCATCATAAGGGCTGCCCAGAATACGGGCATTGATACGCCCAACAAAGAGAAGGACATAAAAAAACGGTCAATAAATGAATTTTGTTTAACAGCTGATATAATTCCTGAAGGTATTCCTATAATCCATGCAATTAAAGCTGCAAATATGGACAGCCGAACAGTATGGGGAAATGCATTTACAATTAAATCAGTTACATTTCTGTTTAACTTATAAGAAACTCCAAAATTTCCCCAAACAGCTCCCTTCATATAGTTTATAAACCGAACCATTACAGGATCGTCCAAACCCATTTGTATCCTCATTCTTTCAATTAATTCGGGCTTAATGTGTTCCTTCATCATCAACGTGATTGGATCACCCGGTACAACATTTAACATTAAGAATATGATAAGCATAACACCAATAAGCACAGGGATTGCAATTAAAATTCTTTTGATAATATATTTTATCATGCTCATGTTTCAAACCTCCCAACATATTAAATATGATAAGTAAGGTAATGCACCCTACTTATCATCTGATCAGTTATTTATTTTGGTGCCATTGTATTGTCAATATACATGTCATAGTACATATTACCTGTCCAGCCGTTCCACATTACCACATAATTCTGAACCCTCGGGTTTACAACAAATATATGTTGTCTTAAGTATAGAGGCACCCATGCAGCGTCTTCCTGAATTATCTGCTTTTCCATTTCCCTGTATAATTCTATTCTTTCCTCGGAATCTGTCATTCCTCTTGCCTGCACAACCTTATTGATTGCATCCTTATTTGAATAATTGAAAGATCTTTTAACAGTGTTCTGAGGAGCAAAAAATGTGTAGAAGAAATTGTCCGGGTCATTGAAATCCGCAGACCAGCTCACCGTATATGAGCCTAAATTTCCCTCTGCCCTTACTCCGTACCAGGAAGCTTCATCCATCTGTACTATATTAGCTTTAATATTTACCTTGGCAAGCATCGCCTGTACCATTTCGTTCAGCCGCAATGTACTTGGGCTGTCGGTTTCCATACAGATATCCATTTCAAATCCATCAGGATAACCTGCTTCTGCCATTAATTGTTTAGCTTTCCCGGGATCATACTTAATTTCCGGAAGGTCCGGATTATGACCTATTAAGCCCTGAGGCATTATACCGCTTTGTACCAGACCTCTTCCGTCATAAAGAGTATCTAACAATTGCTGTTTATCAATAGCCATTTGATATGCCTTCCTGATACGTACATCATCAAAAGGTTTTATTGTGGAATTTATGCTGTAATAATATATTCCTACACGATTACCTATTTTCAGCCAATCCTTGTATTTTTCACTGTTTGCAAAATATGCGATTTGGGAAGGCGCTTCATCGCAGTCAAATTCATCCAATTCGCCGTTTTCAAACATCATGCGCTGAGTATCCGCATCCTTAACGGTTTTCCAGTTTACTCCGTCCAATTTAGCTCTGCCTTTCCAGTATCCGTCAAAAGCATCAATTTGAGTTTCGCTGTTCAATTCCCATTTAGACAACTTAAACGGACCCGTACCGCATGTTTTTTCAGGCAGCAGACCAAATTGATCTCCGGTTTCTTCTGTAAATTTTCTGTTGTAAATCGATACTCCCGGAGTAGCTATATTGGCTAAAAAGGGAGCAAAGGGACTTTCCAACGTAACCCTTATGGTATAATCATCCACAACTTCCAATCCGGCAAGCTTATCTGCATTTCCTTCCATCATATCAATTGCACCCTTAATAGCCGTGATGAAATCCTGATTAAGTGCATTTGTTTCAGGCTTAAGCATTCTTTCAAAAGTATAGAGAACATCATCTGCCTTAAATTCTTCACCGTTGTGGAATTTTACACCTTTTCTTAAATAAAAGGTGTACTCAAGTCCATCATCGGAAATATCCCATCTTTCCGCAAGCCCCGGAACCAATTCAGAAGTTCCGTCATGGTTGGTTTGTGTTTCCACCAATCTTTCATAAATGTTTAACGGTACGGTGTAATATTCTGTGGTCTTCTGAACATCACATGTAGTTTGCTCATCAGCGGTAACCAATCTCAAAATATTATCTCCCGTCGCCGGTGCGCCAATGCTTTCACCCTTGGTGCCGCAGCCCGCAATCGCCATTGTAACTGCAGCAATCACTAACAAAAGAATTGCTAATTTACTCTTTCCCATTTTTCCCTCCCAGTGATTTTAATTTAAATGTTTATATCCTCCCTTTTCAATAACCTAACATTCATTTCTCACTTTATACTTACTTTATATTCATAATAATAAGGATATATTCCAAGGAATTGAACCATTCCATTTTATTAAAATTTAGTTAAGACCTTATTATAAATCTTGACTATTTTGGAAAATAATTCTATAATGGTAGTGTAAAACGATTGCACATTTTATGTAATCGACTATACAAATTTAAGGAGGGGTTATAATGAAAAGGAATAATATGAAATCGATAGTTTTCATAGTTATTCTATCAATGGTTTTGGGAACATTAGCAGGTTGTGCATCAGAGGTTTCCGGTAATAAGACGGTAGATGTCGGTATAGTACTGCCAACAAAGGACGAACCGAGATGGGTTCAGGATGAAACAAGATTCGCGGAAGCATTAAAGGACACTGACCACTCAGTTGAAATACTTTTTAGTCAAGGGTCCTCAGCTAACGAGAAACAAAATGTTGAGTCGCTTATCACTAAGGGAATAAAAGTTCTTATAATATGCCCGCATGATGGTGATGGAGCCGCCGCAGCTGCGGAAGCCGCCAAAGCTGAAGGAATTACTGTTATATCATACGACAGACTTATAACAGGAACAAAAGCGGTAGATTACTATGTAACCTTTGATA
>ENA-UOOK01003897-UOOK01003897.1-fermentation-metagenome-genome-assembly--contig:-NODE-3897-length-16517-cov-5.296015_pt1 | contig 16517 bp, 10 predicted proteins | sample MGYA00245777_ERZ724023 | MGnify/ENA primary metagenome ERZ724023 (study PRJEB28704, sample SAMN03018312) | fermentation metagenome | biome: anthropogenic terrestrial biome; feature: soil; material...
GCATCCTGGGGCTGAAGTAGGTCCCAAGGGTTGGGCTGTTCGCCCATTAAAGCGGCACGCGAGCTGGGTTCAGAACGTCGTGAGACAGTTCGGTCCCTATCCATCGCGGGCGCAGGAAATTTGAGAGGAGCTGTCCTTAGTACGAGAGGACCGGGATGGACGTACCAATGGTGTATCAGTTGTCGCGCCAGCGGCATGGCTGAGTAGCCAAGTACGGACGGGATAAACGCTGAAGGCATCTAAGCGTGAAGCCCCCCTCAAGATAAGATTTCCCATGCCGAAAGGCAGTAAGACCCCTTGAAGATGACAAGGTTGATAGGTCAGAGGTGGAAGTGCAGCAATGCATGCAGCTGACTGATACTAATCGGTCGAGGGCTTGATCAACAAAACAAGCATTGTGCAGTTTTGAAGGTACAACCTTCATTGGAACATGGAACAGAGCTTTCCATGAGGACTGTGATGTTAGAGAAGAAAGCCTCATTGGTAACAAGTTTATGATTCCGAAGAAATCCGGCGGCTATGGCGAAAGGGTCACACCTGTTCCCATTCCGAACACAGAAGTTAAGCCTTCCCGCGCCGATGGTACCTGGAGGGTGACCTCCCGGCAGAGTAGGTCGTTGCCGGATCAAAAAAACACTCAGCATATATTTGTTGAGTGTTTTTTTGATTTGGTTTGTAAAATTTACGTAAAGTAAAGTTTATCCAAAATAATCAAATATCTTGATAACAACTCAGATATTCCATGTTGCATATACCATCTGTAAGGGTATCTTAATGAATTCTTAAAGAGTTATCTCATTGTTTTTTAAATCAAAAGCATGCATAATAATATAGGATCGATAGAAGGAGATTGCGCAGGGAGGGGTGGGCGGATGTACAATATACTGATTTGCGATGATGAAAAGGATATTGTATCCGCGTTAAAAATATACTTATCATCGGAGAATTACAATATATATATGGCTTATACGGGAAAGGAAGCGTTGCAGCTGATAAAGAACAATGATATCCACCTGATATTAATGGATATCATGATGCCCGAAATGGATGGCATCACTGCTATGGTGAAAATACGGGAAACAAATAATATTCCCATCATTTTACTTACTGCCAAAGGCGAAGATACGGATAAGGTATTGGGCTTGAATATTGGAGCGGACGATTATATTACAAAACCCTTTAACCCTGTCGAAGTAATCGCGAGAGTGAAGTCACAGCTCAGGCGATATATGCTTCTTGGAGGTAGCTCGGCAAGATCTGAAAATTTATGCATTGGTGGTATCGAATTGGATGACAAGGCAAAAACTGTCACTTTGGACGGCAACGCTGTGAACTTAACACCAACGGAATACGATATTTTAAAACTGCTAATGGAGCATCCCGGTGAGGTGTTTTCTCCAAAGGTTATCTATCACCGGGTATGGCAAGAGTCTCCCTATGGCTCCGAGAGCACGGTGGCTGTACACATTAGGCATTTGCGGGAAAAGTTGGAGATCAACCCTGCGGAACCTCGATACTTAAAAGTGGTTTGGGGGCAGGGTTATAAAATGGAACGAATGGAACGGGGCGAAGGATATGAAACAATTAACACATAATTTAGCGGCGAAGGTTACCGCAATTTTCCTTTTCGTTCTTTCTGTAATCGGATTTATCTGTGGATTGGCCGGGATTTATTATCTGGCAGAAAACAAATTTTATGAAGCATCTGTCGAGAGCGTAAAAGAAGAGATATTTGAAAATATCACCAGAAGATATGCCAACGAAGTGTTCTATGGCTATTTCCCTGCCTATAGAGAAGAATCGTACGATTTGCATTCCCTGGAGGAAGCTTATGCAGCCGGCAGAACAAACTTCTTGTTTACCTTGAAAGATAAAAACGGAGAAATAGTATTGAGCAATTATACCAACCAGGAAATTCAATTCAGCCACACTTATCGTTATGAAGAAGGGGTCGATTGGCATGATGAAACAAAAAACTCCACGCAGGCTGTAAAAGGGGAATCCTATACCATAGATTGTTTTGTCAAAAAAACTCTGACCGCAGAAGATCGCTACTCCAGAGCGGAATATTGGATTCATTTCGCCTATTCCATGCGTTATGCAATCATAGTGATAACAACCTTGCTTTTCCTGATTGCGATCGTACTCTTTATCTTCCTTATGTGTGCTGCCGGCCATAAAAAAGGGAAAACGGAAGTCATCCCCAACGGCATAGACAAAATTCCGTTTGATGTTTTTTTGGCTGCACTGCTGATCATTGTATCTATAGCATTTGCTATGCTGAACGAGTATCAGTATATAAGCGAGATTGGATACAGACTGTTCCTGGGATTATTTTTGGTTCTGAGTATTCTTCTCTTTCTGTTGGCATGTATGAGCTTCGCTACCAGGTATAAATCAGGCGGATGGTGGAAGAATACGATCCTATACCGTTTTTTGTATTTTAACTATAGGGTCCTGCAGAAGATAATCCATGGAATAAAATATTTATTGCAAAATTCATCTTTATTATGGAAAACGATTCTCGGATTACTTGCCCTATCCATGGCAGAATTTTTTGTAATCGTTTCCACATCCTATGGTGATATTGGAGCGCTGCTTATTTTATGGTTGCTCGAAAAGATGATATTCGTTCCAATCATCCTGTATATTATAATAAACCTTCAAAACTTGCAGATTGGCAGCCAGAAAATTGCGCGTGGTGATTTGAATTATCGTATCGATACCAGGCGATTGATCTGGGACTTTAAGCGACATGGTGAAAATCTGAACAATATCAGTGTTGGGATGTCCAAAGCAGTAGAAGAACGCTTGAAAAGCGAGAGATTTAAAACCGAATTAATCACCAATGTATCCCATGATATAAAAACACCCCTTACATCGATCATCAATTATGTGGACTTAATAAAAAGGGAGGAGATGGAAAATAGGAAAATAAAGGAATATATCGATGTACTGGATCGTCAGTCCATTCGCCTTAAAAAATTGATTGAAGACCTGATGGAGGTTTCCAAGGCTTCAACAGGGAATCTGGCTGTAAACAGCTCGCGTACTGAAGTCGGCGTATTGCTTACACAAACCATAGGGGAATATGGGGATAAAATGAAAAACAGCGGTTTGGAGCTTATTTTAAAACAGCCGGAGGAAGAAATTTTCATCATGGCGGACGGCAGACTTATGTGGAGAGTCTTTGATAATCTGATGAACAATATTTGCAAGTATTCCCAGCCCGGCACCCGCGCCTATCTCAATCTGGAGAAAATAGATGAGCGCGTAGTGATCACTTTTCGGAATATTTCAAAATATGCGTTGAATATAACAAGTGATGAATTGATGGAAAGATTTGTTCGGGGCGATAGCGCAAGAACTACCGAAGGCAGCGGACTTGGTCTGTCGATTGCAAAAAGTCTGGTGGAATTGCAAAAGGGAGAGTTGGATTTGGTTGTGGATGGCGATCTGTTTAAGGTGGTTCTGGTCTTTCATGCAGTTCAGTAATGCAACACGAGTGTCCCAAGGGAAATTGAACGGAAGAAGGGGATTTTCATGAAGATTATTTCATTTATCAATTATATCATTGCAGTATTGTTTTTTGCCTGTTACTCCTACCAGCTCTTATATATCTTTGTTCCATTTATCCGAAAAAACAAGCCGCATGGAAACACGAAACTGCATAGATATGCTGTTCTCATTGCGGCTCGAAACGAAGAAGCTGTTATATCCCATTTGATCGAAAGCATCCACAACCAGACTTATCCCTCGGAACTGATAAAGATTTTTGTTGTGGCAGATAATTGCACAGATCATACTGCCTCTGTGGCAAGGGCTGCCGGAGCTGTTGTCTGGGAACGCTTTAACAGACTGAAGATCGGGAAAGGATATGCCATCGACTTTTTGTTGGATCGGATTGGTAAAGCATATCCTGAAAGATCATTTGACGGTTATTTCGTATTTGATGCGGACAATTTGTTGGATGAAAACTATGTATGGCAAATGAATCAATCTTTTTCGGACGGATATCGTATCATTACCAGCTATCGTAATTCCAAGAACTATGGAACCAATTGGATATCAGCGGGGATTTCTCTGTGGTTTCTGCGGGAATCTCAATATCTGAACCGCTCAAGGATGCTGCTTGGGACAAGCTGTACCGTATCGGGAACCGGCTTTCTGTTTCATCGTGATATTATTGAAAAATCAGGAGGCTGGAAATATTTCCTGCTGACAGAAGACATCGAATTCAGTATCCAAAATATAATAAACGGAGAAAAAGTAGCTTATTGTGAATCTGCCTTGCTATATGACGAGCAACCCGTCCGATTCAGCCAATCCTGGAATCAGCGGATGCGTTGGGCCAAAGGAAATATTCAGGTATGCCAGAAGTATGGGGTTGAATTAGTGAAATCACTTTTTCGTGATAAATGCTTCGCTTGTTTTGACATGACGATGACTTTCTTTCCTGGTATTATTCTGGCAGCCATAAGCGGCATCATCAACCTTTTTGGAATATCTTACGGGCTGCTCTCAAATGAGAACTTTATGGTGATATTACAATCGATATGGGAATCCACAAGAAACGCATATCTGATGTTTTTTACGATTGGAGTTATCACAACCGTTACCGAGTGGAAGAATATTTATTGCCCGGCTTTCAAAAAAATACTGTATATCTTTACATTCCCGCTTTTTATGTTTACCCATATCCCAATCAGCGTTGCGGCGTTGTTTAAAAAAGTGGAATGGAAGCAGATAGAACATAAAGAATCCATAACTTTAAAGGAAGTCCGTAAAGTGGAGAATCAGATTTAGCTTGATGTTCATCCTTTCTCCACAAAACACGACTTCCTGCTATGCCACTCGTGCAAGGTGTCCAGGAAGGTGTTCTTCAAATAATTCCTTCCTTATCCTTTCTCCAGCACACCGGATGCATGCCTGAAGTAATGGCCGTGTAAATCATGGCTGTAGTCCTTCAGGATCCGGACGCCCTTTTGCTTATCATCCCCACATCGATACAAGGCACGGGCAAGATAAATTTCGCGAAGAACGTTATTCCGAAGGGTAACATCCACGGAGTTGGGTACGGCTTCCTCTCTGGCCTGTTTCAAATTTGTTACAGAATGGCCGGCAACTCCCTTCCCATCCAGTAATTCAGACAAGACCGGAACAGCCGATGAACTTCCTATGGCTTCACAAGCCAATGAAACGGCCCGATAATGCGAAAATTCATGCTCCGGTGTCAACATCTCCGCTTTCTCTAAAATTGCCGGCAGGGCTTTTTCCTGCCTGGATTCTCCCAAAGCGATGATCAGGCTGTCCAATTTACTCATGCAGGCGCCAAATTGCCCCATACCTGTATAATTCCATCCTTTATCCCAGCTGGAGTAAGATTGCACACGATCTATGATGGATTGCAAACCAACCGGATTGCCAAGCATGCATAGGACTTGTGCATAAACAACTTTTTCACTGTCCTTATCCGATTGGGAATAAATTTCCAGCAATAGCTCTTCCGCTTTCCGGGGGTTGGTCAATATGACCTGCAACCCGTCGAATTCGTGAGGCAACCGTAAAACGGCTTCCTTCAATTGATCGTCGGATAAGGGGAAATTATCCACATCCGTAAGAACCCTTTCCGGCAGAATTCCTTTCTCTACCAGATGGGTTTGGACTTTCTTTATGTCCACCTGTCGCACAGAGCAATGATCCCTTACGGATACGGCACTTAAATATCCCACAGAATACCCTTGGTTTTGCAGGCATGACTGCATACGGATTACAGGCATGGCATCCCGATGAGCACTGACTCCCAGCCCCGTGACGATAATGTTATCCAGTCCGCGGGGCAGCAAGCTGCTTAGCGGCACATCTGCATCATAGATAACATGCCGTTTCATGGGCGGTGAAATCGTAAAGAATGGATCGATTGTATACCCATGGGTATCGAAGGAGCTTTTGTGATAGGATATGGTATTCGAATACCTCCGATGGTTCAGTACATCAAGGACAGATATCCTGTGATCACCGATAATCCTTCGCCGTTCCCGGGTTTGGGGCAGTTTTCCGATATCATAGACATCTTTGTACATGGATTTCCCCGTGACAAACAGTCTGGTGATGTCGTAAATATCACTGTCATCTGCGAATGTCCAATCTGTATTGTTGCAATGATCCCCTAAATTTACAGCCGGCAATCCCGCTCCCTGGATTGCAAAAACCTTGTCGTTGGTGTATTCATAACCGGCACCCGCTGCAATGGCGATATCACTGCTGCCTGTGGAATCGATCACCACATGAGCCAATACAACACCCATCCCCTGTGGCGTGGCGATGACGACTCCCTTCACCTGGCCTTCCTCCACGAAAGCACCGACGCCCAATACGCCGTACCAGATTTCTCCCCCCGCTTCCCGAATCTGACTTCGATACCATTCCATCTTCCAGTCTGTTTGGAAGCTCCCGTCTTTCCTTATCTGACGCGGGTGATCTGCAGGCGCCATTTCCCGGACGCCTTTGTCAACTTCCCGGGTGAACCCTCCCCGGAATCCATCCCAATAGTTTCCTATCCGCCCCATGGTCTGCGTACCTCCAAGGCCATGCAGGTATTCCATCACAAGTGTTCTGACACCTTGCCGCGCAGCACCGATTCCGGCATTGGCACCGGCAGTCCCTCCTCCGACAACAACCACATCATATTCCCCTATAACAGGAATGGAGGTATTTCCCAGGGATAAGTTCCTATTGCCTGTTGGCCGCATGGATGGCGACGGGATACGGAGGACGCCCCCTATCTTTTGGGTTTCGTTTTTCTCTTTCCTGTCGGAAGGTGAATTCTCCGTTAACAAATTGGCGATTGATAAATTCTCCGTAATAGCGGAAAAGTTGTCCGCAGCAACGGAAACGTAGTCCGTAACAGCAGACAAGTGGTCCGCAGAAGATGAAAGGGCCACGGTTTTCGCCGCGTGTGCAGCGGCCTCGCCGATTTTCTCACCCAAAGAGACGAGGTGGACCGGCTTCAGCAGCTCCTGCGCAACCTCCCGATTTACGTCGGCACAGCTTCCCAAAACGTAGATCCTTTTCGTATCTTTTGTTACATCCTTTGGCACAAAGGCATTTATGGAGAGAACATCCATATTCAGCCGCCGGTCTGTGCAGGGCTGAATACCTTTTATCCTGAATGGAGGGATGTAAAATAAGTTGTCGGCGGAATCCGCCTGATCCGCATCCCAAACTTTTCCTCTTATTTCCTGTTCTGTCTTGCAGATAGAAGAGTAAGTCCAATCTTCCACCGGACAGTGAAAAGTATATTCATTGGCCGCAAATTCCTTATCACCGCGTTTGGGAGAGATGGGCAGTATTCTCTTTTCTCCCGAGGGGGCCACGGGATTCGTGGTATTGCCAACGGTAATCAGCTGAAACGGCTGGAGTTCGTCTGCCTTTTCTTCCTGAAAACCGGCTCCCGCCAATCTGGCCACATAGGCTCCCCGGGTAGCGTCCAGGATAACCTTACTCCGAATCACCTGCTGTCCGGAACGGTTGGCAAGGACAATTCCGGCAGGTTCCCCCTGATCGTCAAACAATACCTCTGTTATATAACTGGAGTAGAGAAAATCGATGTTATGATCGATCAGTTCATCCTCCAGAGCTTTCTTTACCGTAAAAGGGGTCCGATTCTTATCCGGGAATACTTTATCCAGCAAGGGGTGATTCCCGTAATCACCTGGGTTCTGACTCACACCGGATTCTTCAAACAGATACTTGTAAGTACCGCAAATATCCTCCCCCATATAGGGCAGGTAGCCGACGACAAAGACCTTTGCTCCCATTTCGGCCGCTTTTACCGCTGCGGAAACGCCGCCCAGAGTAGCACCTGCAACAACAATATCGACATTTTGTAGAACAGGAAGCTCCCGTTCCGGCATATTGCAATACTTTATTTGATGTTCCATGCCATTCCCTCCTTATGATTATCATACTAGAAATGTCGGATAGATGCAATTGGATATACCAATACGATTTAGCATTATTCTAAGAATTTTCCAGGGGGCTTCCCGGAATGAAGACTATATTACGATATTTTACAATATCATGCGAAATCAGCTATTGGACAAAGCCGGGATTTCTGTTCCGTTCGGATTATTCTTCTGTTTGCGTGGTATTATAGGGTATCCGGATGGTTATCGACGTACCCTCTCCCGGAGCGGATTCAAAGGTAATCCGGGCTTGATTGTCATAATAGAGCTTCAGCCGGTCGATTACATTCTTCAACCCATAACCTCCCGTATACTGTCCGTCGTTATGGATTTCATCATAGGTCATCAGACGATATATGGTACCCTGGCCCATGCCGATGCCGTTATCATTGATGATAATCCGTATCATGCCGTTATAGAGTTTTACCGACAGGGAGATGATTCCGTTCTCCTTATCGGAATTGGCAATGCCGTGAAGAATGCTGTTTTCGACGATCGGTTGGAGCAGGAGCTTCATGATCCGGTAGTTTTCCAGTTCCTTGTCGACCTCCGTCGCCAACTCGATATTCTTCGAGAACCGCAGATTCTGCAACTGAACATACAACCGGACATGCTCCACTTCGTTGGCGATGGAAATATAATCGCTGCCATTGCTCAGACTGATCCGGTAAAACCGGGACAATTTGATGACAATATTGCAGACCTCTTCCATATCGTTCCGCTTGGCCGCCCAGGAAATGAGATCCAGGGTGTTGTACAGAAAATGGGGATTGATCTGAGCCTGCAGTACCTTCAACTCCATGGCGTTCAGATTCTTGCCAAGTTGGTATTGATCCTTCATCAGGGAGTTGATCTTTTTCACCATATAGTTGAAGCTGGTCTGAAGGTCTCCGATTTCGTCCGCGCTGTCTACGATGCAGTTTACATCGAAATTGCCGCTTTCCACGACACGAATCTGCTTTGCCAGGGTATTGATTCTTTTGGCATTCTGTCGTCCATAGAAATACGATAGGCAGCAGACAAAGGCTCCGGCTATGACAACCAATACGATAAATTGCAGCCTCAGGCCGGATTGCACATTCAGCAGGTCCTCCATGGAAGAGACGGTTACCAGCATCCAGGTATTCCACAGAGACGTCCTGCCTACTGCATAATCATCAACGATCGTAATATAGGACGGATCCCGGTTACGGATTATCTTTTTGGGTATTTCATATTGAATCGGTTCCTCGCTTTTCCTGGCCGTATAGGAAATCAAAGGTTCATAGTTCCGGTTGGTAATCAGAACTTCGCCCTTTTTACTGTAATCAGCGACCTCCATCAGTGCAATGAGATCATCCTCCAGCATGTCCACACAGATAACGCCGATGAATTCATCAAAGTTTTTAGGATCTCGAACGGGTACGACAGCGGAAAGGATCCTTCTTTTGTCATTCAGAATATAGGTATATTCATAGGGCTCGGTGAAATATACGACGGAATAATATTCCTTCAGGAACTGCGCCCACTTCTCTTTCCGGATACGTTCCAGATTGTAGGTCAGGTCATTTCTGTTACTGTAGATGAATCCATCTTTGACATAGATACGTATTTTATAGATAACGGCGGAATTCAGGAAACGAGATGCGATAATATCGAGGTCATTCAGATCGTTAATCTGCTCTGCGATCGGAACAGAAGAAGGATCTTTTGCCAATATTCTTGTGATGGTTGTATTTCTGGACAAGTTCAGGGCAGCATTGGCCATCTCGGTGATTCTGGAGTTGATGGAGGTCTCTGCCTGCCGGAGGTATAGTTCGGAGAGGGAGGCGGACTGAAGCTTTACCATCTGGACATTCTGATAATAGGAATATGAGGTAAGCAGAACAACCGGCAGCATGACAATGAGAAACATGGACAGGATCAGCTTATTCTGATAAGAACTGTCCAGGTATGCCCGCTTTATGGAATCCAACAATTTCATCCTGGTTTCACTCCTTGTTGAGTCTTATAGTCTTTTGTTGCGGAATGTGCTCGGTGTTACTCCGAAATACTTCGTAAATGTCCGTGTAAAATAATTCTGATTGCTGTACCCCAGCTTCTCGGAGATCTCGCTGAGCTTCATGTTTGTTTCCGTAATCAGTTTTTTGGATTTGTTCATCTTGACGTCCAGGATGAACTGATTGATGGTCCTCCCCGTCTTTAATTTGTAAAGATGGCAGAGGTACGTTGGAGTAATGAAGACATGGTCGGCAATTTTTTTGATGGTCAGGCCTTTGTCATAGTTTTCCAGAATGTACCTTTCCACATCAAAGATAATACGGCCCTTGTTTTCCAGGTTGTTGATTTCAGACAGGATCTGCTCCAGCAGATGCATCAGATATTTCTTGATATCCGTGATCTCCAGGGCATAGTTTATCGTTTCCGTAACAAAGGACTGCTGAATCGCTTCCTGTTTTTTCAGTTTCTGGTTCAGGCGGAAGGAGATACTGGCCAGTTCGTCCTTGATGGCCGGAATATCCTCCGGGCGGCAGCAGGTCATATAGGCAATGTAATCCTCCAGGAAGTCTATGGCGGAGGCCATATTGTTCATGTTTATCTGGTGAAAGAACTGGTTCTCCAGATCGGCAGAGGGATAGAAAGGCGTTTTGTTCAGATCCCTGTAGCAGATCAGCTTTCCATAGCCGATCAAAAAAGCGGAGTGTACCGCCTTCCTGGCCTGCCGAAAGGATTCCTTCAGACGAGCGGAGGATTCCACCGGATCGCCGATACCGACCGTCAGGTACCGGGCGGCTTCTCCGGATATCCGGAAAAGCCTGTCCAGTTGATGGACGGTTTCTTCCCGCCGCAAGAAATCCGAAGGTACATTGGCATGCAGAATAAAACCGTTGTTGACAGGAGAAACAATATAATGAGTACGGAAAACCTCGGAGAAAACTCTCTGAAACTCCGGCTGATAACGACTGAGGGCAATGGTATCGGTTTCCAGGGCACTGTCCAGGCTCATATTGAACTTCACAATAACGGTAATCAGAGTATCATCCAAATCAACCGGAATCTCCCTTGTAATGGGACCCGGATGCCATCCCTCCTGGATCAGGTTCAGCGCCAGATTGTTGTCCGGAATGTTTCCCACAGTCGTATGTTTTGCGCAGGCATCCTTGGCCTTTTCCACTGCCTGGACCAGTTCCGACAGTTCGATTGGCTTGTACAGGTAGTCTATCACGTTCAGTTTGATCGCTTTTTTCAGGTACTCCTTGTCGGAATAACCGCTTATGAATATAACCTTGATCTCAGGATGACGGGGCTGTATCTCACTGATCAGGGTAATACCATCCATCTTCGGCATACGGATGTCGCAGAGGATGATATCCGGTTTGAGTTCCTTGATGAGAGGGTATGCCTCCAGACCGTTGGATGCCTCTCCGCAAATGGTGATATCCAGCAGTTTCCAATTGACTGCCGTTTTGATTCCGTTTATGGTTGCCGGTTCGTCTTCCACCAACAGCATCTTGTACATAGCTCAACCTCCTGACATAATAAAGTGTATCACCAACGGAGCATTTTATGTTGTTTATACAAATTATTTCGTCGAATTAAGTCATTTCATAAATTATAATATAGTTGCCAGCTTTTATCAACACGAAGTATTAAGCAATATAGTATAATTTATCATAATATTTTATCAAATTGTATGACATCAGGAATCCTGGAGTTCATAATATTATGCTAAATTTCATGAAGTGAAACTATATATATTTTACTATAAATCAGATAAGATAAAAATACAGAATAATGATACAAACTACAGATAGAACAGAGGGAAAATAAATGGGAAGAAATACACAACTTTTGGATAATGCATCGGCCGTGGGCAGGTCACGGCCAAAGAAGAACGGATCATTCGGGCAGTATTTCAGAAAGAATTACGATATGTATTTCCTGTTGATTCCGTCTCTGATTTTTGTTATCGTATTCAATATTGTTCCTATGTATGGTATCAGCCTTGCGTTCAAGGATTATAACCTTTTTGCGGCGGAAACGCCGTGGAAGTCCATCGGTGCCAGTGAATGGGTGGGTTTTCGGCATTTTATCAATGTATTTGCCCGCACGGATTTCAAGCAGGCTTTGATCAATACTTTGCTTATCAGCACCTATAAGATCATCTTTATCTTCCCGATTCCCATTCTGTTTGCGATTTTTCTCAATGAAGTCCGCAGTGTGAAATTCCAGAAAGGACTGCAGTTGATTGTCTACCTGCCTCACTTTCTTTCCTGGTCTGTTGTTGCCGGCTTGTTCATTACCTTATTGAGTTCTACGGGCCCTGTCAATATGATGATTGAGAGACTCGGAGGGGAAAAGATCCAATTCATGATGGACAACAGCATTTTCCGCAAGGTTCTGATAACATCCGAAGGATGGAAGGAGATCGGATGGAGTTCCATAATCTATTTCGCGGCGATCGCCGGGCTGGATCAGGAATGTTATGAGGCCGCTGTCGTTGACGGTGCCGGCCGTTTTCAGCAGATGTGGTACATCACCTTGCCCGGACTGCTTCCGACCATCGTCCTGATGCTGATCATCCGGGTAGGAAATATCATGGATGCCGGATTTGCCCAGATCTTTGCCATGTATAATCCGACGGTCTACGGATCCGCAGATATCATCGGCACCTATGTATACCGGATGGGCCTGGGCAAGATGGACTTCAGCACCGGTACGGCCGTCGGCTTGTTCAACTCCATCATCGGATTGATCCTGGTATTGGCATCCAATCAGTTCGCCAGGAGAGCCACCGGAAAAAGTATCTGGTAAATCAATCTATTCAGAAAGGAATCGTCAGCCCATGAATACCAAGCGGAAAAGCAAAATATCCATCTTTGATCTCATAAATATAACAATCATGTGTCTGTTTGGCATCGTTACCCTGCTGCCGGTGCTGCAGGTAGTTGCAAAGGCCTTCAGTGCGGAGGGCCCGGTCATTGCGGGATTGGTTACCTTTTGGCCGATCAGTCCGCAGATCGAAACCGTTCTCTATGTATTGAAAAAGCCGGAATTCACAAATTCCTTTCAGGTATCGGTTGTCGTTACGATACTGGGTACACTTTTTGCCATGTTTCTGACGGTAACGGCGGCTTATCCGCTTTCCAAACCCAATCTGAGGGGAAGAAAATTCTTCCTGTATATCTTTGTGTTTGTTATGCTGTTTCATGCAGGTATGGTGCCCAATTATCTGATGTTCCGTTCCCTGAAGCTGACGAATACTATCTGGGCTTTGATTTTTTCCGGTACTTTCTCGGTGTTTAACATGTTCATCGTTAAAAATTATTTTGAGTCCCTGCCGGCTACCGTGGAGGAAGCGGCCAAAATAGACGGGGCGTCCAATCTGTATACCCTGATAAAGATCGTTCTTCCCATGTCGCTTCCGGTTTTGGCTACCGTTACCCTGTTCTATGGGGTCGCTTATTGGAACAACTATATGTCCGGTGTTATTTATATCACCGACCCGAAGCTGAAACCCCTGCAGCAATACCTGTATGACCTGATTACCGAAGCCCTGAACACAATCGATGCAACGGGCAATATTGCGGATATGGATGCGGCAATGAACCTGACGGGAGAGAGCGTCCGTTCCGCCACCATCGTTGTATCCACGGTTCCCATTCTTATCCTTTATCCGTTCCTTCAAAAATACTTTGTGAAAGGAATGACCATAGGCTCCGTGAAGGGCTGAGCCAACTAAGCCGCAATGCCATAACCAACTTCGTTACAGGATCCGAAAGCTGTGGTAATCCGTTATCGCAGCTTATGGATTTGGTATAATAAAAATGTATAGCAAAAAGGAGGATTATGATTCATGAAAAAGTTGTTAAGTTTTCTTCTTGCAGCTGTCCTGATGATTTCTATAGCTGCATGCTCCGGGACTCCCAATAATGCCGGGACCGGCGATAGCACCACCGCTAAACCCAGTGCCACGCCGGAAGGATCCGAGAGCCCGGATGATCTGGACCCCATTTTATCCGGCGAAAAACCGGAACTGAACATTCTGACATACTATACGACCTTCAGTATGCCAGAGCAGCCCGCTTACAAGGTTGTTGAGGAAATGACGGGCTACAAGGTAAACTGGTTCAACCTGCCCCAGGAAAATCCCGATGAAAAGCTGCTCCTTGAAATTTCCGGCGGTACTTCCTATGATCTGCTTATGAGAATGTCATCCAACCAGGCAAACCAGTTGTTTACTCAGAATGCGTTGTATGATATGAAGCCTTTATTGGACAAATATGGCACCAATATTCTTGCAGGTGTTTCCGAGATGGCGCTCGATGCCGTAACAACGGAAGACGGCGTAATCTATGCGATTCCGCATGAGGCGTTCGACGGACCCCAGCCCGGCGGCGATCCTTATGGTATCCTGAAAGGCGGCATCGGTTTCAATACAAAATATCTGGAGGAATTGGGCAAGGAAATGCCAACCAATCTTGGCGATCTGTACGACGTATTGAAAGCTTACACCGATAAAACCGGCAAGCCTGCTCTGACAACGGTTGCTTCCGGCTGGCTGAATTATGTTCTGGCCGGATTCGGAATGGGCGATGCAGGCTGGTATGAAGTAGACGGTGAGTATCTGCCTCGGATAAAACATCCTAATATGGTGGATTATCTTGCCTATATGCAGAAGCTTTATAAAGAAGGCCTGCTGGATAACGACATGCCGATCAATACCGGTGCCACCGCAAAAGAAAAATTCACCAACGGAACCACGCTGGCTTATCCCGTCATGTTCTGGGACATCGACGGCATCTATGACGCGTTCAAGGCGGTTGGCAGCGATGCCAAGGTCGAAGTTGCGACCTTCCTGGCAAAGGATGTCAATACCGATCCGACTATCTATGTAAGGCAGGGAGTTGCCAACCTCACCTGTATTCCGAAGACTGCAAAGAATCCGGAACACGCTATAAACTGGTTCAATATTATATCTGACAAGGATAACTTCAAGAAGATTTACATCGGAGAGGAAGGGGTATCCTACGAAATAAAGGATGGAAGCTATTATCCCATTTTCCCGGCATTCCAGGACTATACCAACTCCGATAAATTCACCGGTGTCGTGCAAACCGATGTCGTATTCCAGATGTGGCAGGCCAGAGCAAGAAAGACCGAGGCCATGGCGGAAATGTACGACCAGATGAATTCCAGAGTGGAGGAATATGAAGTCAGGAACTATTACGAATCCTATGCGGCTTCTCTGGAAGGGGTAAGAAACAACCAGGCGGCTCTGGATACCATGGTCAATGACAAGCTGATCCAGGCTATCGCCAGCGGAGAAGACCCTCAGACAGCAATCGACAACATTATCGCGGAATGGGACAAAACCGGCGGAAAAGAATATCAAGCCGCGATGCAGAAATGGTATGCAGATAATAAGGATACAATGAAGCAATAAAACAGGATTCCGGAAACAAACAAAGCAATAATAAGAGAGACGAAGTCTGATGAGCCATAGAAACAAGCCTTTGGTTTGTCAGGCTTCTGTTTTTCTGTTATGCTTGTTATATAGCCAATTTGTTGTATAGCTAATTTTGGAGGGAGGATCATATCCATATGGATTCAGAGTATCAATTTAACTACAAGGCGGATATTGTGGTATGCGGCGCAGGAACAGCCGGTTCCATAGCGGCCATTGCGGCGGCCAACGAGGGAAAAACCGTTGCCGTTGTGGAACAATTCGGCGCTGCCGGCGGAAGTGCTGTCTTGTCCCTGGTAACCCCGTTGATGCACACCCATATCGAAGGCAACCCCATGAATTCCTATATCAGCCAGGAAATCAATGAAAGGCTGGTGGAATATGGCGGCGCCGTCGGAGACGGGTCGTCCTTCGACCCGTTGATGCTTTCCGTTGTTCTGGAGGAATTTCTGGCGAGGGAGAATATCCGGATTTTCTATCATACATTCATTACCGATGTAAAGAAAGAAGGGAACTCCGTCCGGGGCATTGTCGTCCATAACAAATCCGGTAAAGGCCTGATTACCGGAAAGGTTTACATTGACGCAACGGGGGATGGGGATGTCTCTTATCTGGCAAAGGCGGACGTTATGGCCGGAGAGGAGGAGACCGGGAAAAACCAGCCGGTATCCCTGAGGTATATGATCGGCGGTATCGACATGGAAAAGTTCTGGTACTTTCTGGAGCGTTATCGGGGTGGGGACCGGCGGGAGGAGTATGATCCGAAACGGAGTATCCATGCCGCCATGACTCTGCCCGATACAGGGAAATGGCCTTTGAGCCCGGTTTTTATGGAAGCGGTGGAGAAAGGTGATCTTGCGGAAGAAGACGCGATTTATTGGCAGTTGTTCTGCGTGCCGGGCAGAAAGGACACTCTGGCTTTCAATTGCCCGGAGTTCTTTGAAAATACAAACGGAACGGACCATGAGGATCTGACCTATGTCCAGCTGCAGGGGAAGAAAGCGATTCTCCGCCAGCTGCGATTCTACAAAAAATACTTTGAGGGATTTGACGATGCCTACATCTCTGACATTGCTTCCATGGTCGGTATTCGGGAATCCCGC
>ENA-UOOK01003898-UOOK01003898.1-fermentation-metagenome-genome-assembly--contig:-NODE-3898-length-16510-cov-10.232817_pt1 | contig 16510 bp, 15 predicted proteins | sample MGYA00245777_ERZ724023 | MGnify/ENA primary metagenome ERZ724023 (study PRJEB28704, sample SAMN03018312) | fermentation metagenome | biome: anthropogenic terrestrial biome; feature: soil...
TGTCCATTAGAGACTAACGTCTATAAAAAACCATTAAAAATGTCCATTACTCCAATTATTCCTATTGTTGCGGTAAGGGTGTATAGGTCTTATGAAAATAAGGTCTGACTTAGGATAATTTAATTGCTATCCTTATTATAAATCCTTGATATAAATTCACAAAACCAGCTAATGCTTTATATAATACTTTTTCTTTATGTCTTTTCACAGGAAATAATAATCCTATTGCTTTTATTGTCGGTTGTAAAGAATAGATACTCATCAGAACCTTCATTAATCTTAGTTCTTTCTCTTATTTGTGCAACTGTTTGAGGGAAATTCCGAGTTGTGATATTAGCTTTTTGGAAACGCTTCGACAAATTCTTAATAGTCTTATTATTATATTGCATTACACCTTTTATGATAAAACTTCTGCCATGGAAATTTTCAATTTCATTTTCAGAAATAAAAAGATGGGAGTGAGGAGCTAACTTATCTATCTGAAAAGCTTGTGATATATGGTGATAACCACCTGCTTTCATTATAGAGGCATTAGGTTCATAGAGGAACATTCCTCGTTTTATGAGATTAATTTCTGCAAAACGGCTTATGGATTTTTCTTGAGTAAAAGTGAATTTGCTTATATGATTAGGAATTATATCAATGCAATGAAATATAACTTCATTAGAATAATTCCTTTCCAAAACTACAAGCAATTCCTTACATTCATTCTTAACGGAAATAATATGTACTTCTTTCGTATTAATAAGCTCTTGCATTGCAAGCTTAATATCTAACATTGGAGAAAGTTTAATGTAGATTTTCTTAGCTTTTTCAAATATTTTTGGTAATATAGCAACAACGTTTGGTTCGGAATCTTTAAGCAAAACAACCTTATTATTATTTGCATCCCTACGTGAAGGGTCTATGTATATTATATCGGTTTCTGCCAATTGTTCAAAAGAGTTTAAACTATTGCCTTGTGAGATTTCAATATTGTTTATTCCCAAGAGTTTGAAATTATGTTCTGCAATTAGGGCAAGCTCTATATCTGTTTCGTGATAATAAACTTTCTTAATTTCTTTTGCAAAAAATATATCGTCAATCCCAAAGCCCGAAGTTAAATCTCTTAGGGTTGAATCTTTATGCAATAAGGAGGCTTTATAATGAGCCGTTTCTTCTGATGAGCTTTGTTCGAGGTTTATCTTATTTGGGAAAAGTAAATTATGATTTTTGATTAAGGAAGCAAACTTTTCTTTGGCTTTATTATATCCTTCAATTTGCCTTACGCAAAACTTAATATCTATATCTTCATTATGATTTTGAAGCAAGAGCTTATTAATATCCGAATTCAAATTCTTTAAAATAAATTCTTGTTCTTTCTCTGATGCTATTTTCATTCTGCAAAAATAAACCTTTATTTTACTTTCTTGTATTGTTTGTTTGAAAATAAACTTGTAAATTTGCACAACTAAATCCAAAGTTAGAATGAAATTCATAAAGAAAACAATTTATTACTCACTTATAATACTTTCCTTAATGACAATAGAAAATGACCTTTTAGCTCAAAAGAGTAAAGCTAAACCCAATAAAAATCCTAAAAAGGTAGGTTTGGCACTAAGCGGAGGAGGAGCTTTGGGCTACGCTCATATGGGTTTTTTGCAGGCTATGAGAGAGGCTAAGTTTGATGTTGATGTCATATCAGGAACTTCAATGGGCTCTATAATAGGAGTAATGTATGCCGCAGGATATTCTCCAATTGAGATATTGGAGTTTGTGGATAAGGAGAATATGAATAAGGTTTCAAATGTCATAAAACTGAATTCAAGTTTTTCAAGAGGGTTTTTTAATCATCAAAAGCTAAGTAGTGTTTTAGATAAAGCAATACCTCATAATGATTTTTCCAAATTGAACAAGAAGTTCTATTGTTGTGTAGTTAATTTCAATGAAGCAACCTATAAATTTGTGGGAAAAGGAACTCTTTTGAAAGAATATATTGCTGCATCTGCATCCATACCTATTGTTTATGAGCCAATAGAAATTGAAGGAGTACAATACATTGATGGAGGTCTTATGCAAAACCTTCCTGTTGAACCTTTGGTTAAGGAAAAATGTGATTTAATAATTGGAGTTGATGTTGTAGCGGTTGCTAATAAAGAAAATGTGAAAGGAATTATGAATATAATTTCTCGTTCAATTGCTATTTCAATTCGAGGTAATTCTTCCTACTCAACGAAGCAATGTGATTATGTTATAACTCCTAATTTAGAGAAATACACTCTTTTAGACTTTGATAAAGCACAAGAACTCTTTGATATTGGCTATGATGCAGGGAAGGAATTCTTCAATAAAGCCAAATTAAAGAAGCGTTAAACTCTTTGTAGAGCTTAGATTTACTTATAATATCTTTTATTTTTACTTGTATATTTTGGAGGTTTGGCATTATTTACTTTCCATTTACTACGAACAACACTTGATTTTCGTGTAGATGTTTTACTAATACCTTCTGGTCTTTCTCCCATTGTGTTGGGTAGTCTTTTTGATGAACAGCCTGTGTTTATACCTAAAAATAAAACAATTAATAGGCTCAATAGGGATATTCTTTTACTAATCTTTTTCATAATTATTTTTTTCTTTTATTTCTTTTAAATTATTGATTACCATTTAAATTAGGCAAGAAGGAAGACATATCTATAAATAGGTTTAATATTAGATAAACTCCAAACACTACCAATACTGCTCCAATTATTCTATTTATGTAGGTAATTACTTTGTCAGTCATAAATCGTTTTATTTCATTTGCTATGGCACATTTGACCAAGTCCATACAGAAAACAGTTACTAAAATAGATAATAAAAAGGTTATTTGAAGACTTGTTTTGGGAAAACTTCCTGCAACACTTATTGGAAGCAACCAAAATATCCATATACTTGGATTTGCTATATTAAATAGGAAGCCTTTTGCTACATATTTAAATTGGAATTTTGTTTTAATTTCTATCTCTTTTGGTTGCTTTGGGTGGGTTATATGTTTTTTTAATCCTGTATATATACCAAATATTAAAAGGAAGCAACCTCCTGTAATGGATAATATTTTTTGAGCTTGCGAAGTTTCAAAAATTGATGATAGTCCATACCATGCAACAAAAACCATTGTTATATCACTAAGGGATATTCCTATTGCAAGTTGAGCTCCTTTTTTAAAACCTTTGCTAATACTTGTCTGAATAAGAGAGAAAAAGGCTGGTCCTGCCATAAGTGAAAGGGTTAGACCAAATAATATTCCTTGTGTTATTGTTTGAAAGTAAAGCATATTGTCTATTAAGTATAGAATCTTTTGGTTGCAAATTTACATAAATATAGTCAATAAAGAGTAAAAATAGTTCTAATTATTGTATCTTTGCACTCAAATTTTAAAAAGATGGAAGCAAAATTAAATACAATTGAAGAAGCTATTGAAGATTTTAAGCAAGGCAAATTGCTAATATGTGTTGATGATAAAGATAGAGAGAACGAAGGAGATTTTATATTTCCAGCAGAGAAAATCACTCCTGATATTGTCAATTTTATGATAACAAATGGTAGGGGGCTTATGTGTGCACCATTAACAGAGGAGAGATGTAAGGAGTTAAACCTTGATATGATGGTTTCTCAAAATACTTCTTCTCACGAAACTCCCTTTACAATTTCGGTAGATAAGTTGGGCGATGGATGTACCACAGGCATTTCAACAAGCGATAGGGCAAAAACAATTAAAGCATTAGCCGATAAGAATACAAGACCTGAGGAGTTGGGTCGTCCAGGGCATATATTTCCTCTTAGGGCTAAGTCAGCAGGGGTTTTGCAAAGAAGTGGACATACAGAGGCTTGTGTTGATTTGGCACGTTTAGCAGGATTAGAGCCCGTTGCAGTGTTAGTAGAAATACTTAATGAAGATGGAACAATGGCACGTTTGCCAGAGCTAATGGAGATTTCAAAGAAATACGGAATAAAGATAATTTCTATTGAAGATTTGATTGCATATAGAGTAGCCAACGAAACCCTTATTCGCAGAGAGCAGGAGGTAATGCTCCCAACCGAATGGGGCGATTTCCAGTTAATAGCCTATACGCAATTAAATAATGATGCAACGCATTTGGTTTTAAAAAAAGGTACTTGGGAAAAGGATGAACCTATACTTGTTAGGGTTCACTCTTCATGTGCTACGGGAGATATTTTTGGTTCTTGCAGATGCGATTGTGGAGGACAATTACACCAAGCAATGAAGATGATTGACCAAAAAGGTAAGGGAATGATTGTTTATATGAGTCAAGAGGGTAGAGGTATAGGTCTGGTTAATAAGATAAGAGCATATCATCTTCAAGAGCAAGGAATGGATACTGTTGATGCTAATCTTGCACTTGGCTTTAAGGCCGACGAGAGAGATTATGGGGTAGGTGCTCAAATAATACGTGACCAAAATGCAACTAAGGTACGCCTTTTGACAAATAACCCAATAAAAAGAAAAGGACTTGAAGGTTATGGAATAGAAATCATTGAAACAGTACCTTTGGTTGTTGGAGTAAATAAACATAACCAAAACTACCTGAATACAAAGGTAAAACGTATGGGACATACTTTAAATATGGAATAATACGTTATCTAAGTAAGTCAGAAAATAAAAATAAAATATACAAAAAATAAACATTTATAAAAAATAAGTCTTATATTTGCAGTGTTCGTACAGCTGAAAAACTATGGAAGATTTAAAAACTCTTATCTCAGGAATAGATTATAAAATAAGAAAACTATTAGATGATAAGCGTAAATTAGAACAAGATATTCAGCAATTAGAAGCGGATAAAAAAGAATTAAATAAGATTGTATTGGAGCAATCACAAGAAGTAAATAATTTAAAAGAACAAGTAAAAACATTAAAATTAGGAGAAACAATAAAAAATAGTTTAGATACAACAGACGTTAAGCTGAAAATAAATAACTTGGTGCGAAAGATAGATAAGTGTGTGGGGATGATAACAAAGACTGAACAAGAATAAAACAAAACTCTAAATAGATCTAAAATAAGAATGACAGAGGATATATTAATAAGTACAGAGATTGCAGATAGGATATATAAAGTTAGAGTGAAGAGAGAGGAAGAAGAAATATTTAGAAAGGCAGTCCAAGAGGTAAAAGCCAATATAAAAGATTACGCCAAGATGTATGCTTACAAAGACAAACAAGACCTTTTAGCAATGGTACTACTACAATATGTAACCTCTTATATTAAGATTAAAGATGACAATCTTTTTAGCGATAAGGCTTTGGTAACAAAATTAGAAGAAATAGACAGCATACTTTAAGAGCATAAAAGAAATAGAAAATAAGGAAATATTAAAGATATTCCCGCATCAGTTCAAAAAACAGTTTGTAAACTCAACACTAAAACGAAAAGGAGAACGCTCAAACTGAGTAAAACAGGCCTCAACCCATAATTTGGGTTCTCTCAATGAGAGACGGTGGAAGTTTGATGCAGTTGGCACTCAAATCTTGTTTAAAGGAGTTTTTTAAATCTCCATTTTGAAAGGGTGCGGGTTTTTATTTTCAGTCTAACGTTTATTCAAACCGAATTTAATTAACATAAACTTTAAAATAAGGATAAAACACTAAATAAATACCTAAAATTTTATGAGTACAGTAACAATAATAATCGTATGTGTAATAATTGCAGTAGTTTTCTTTGGATTAGGAATACTTTTGACAGCTACAAAACTAAGAACTTCATTAACTAAAAAGTCATCACAAGTACTATTAGAAGCTGAAGAGAAGGCAGAGATGCTTAAAAAGGAACGAATACTTCAAGCCAAAGAAAAGTTCTTACAATTAAAAACAGAACACGAAAAACAAGTACAAGAACGTAATAATCGCGTTGTACAAGTAGAAAACAAATTAAAACAAAGAGAACAAGACTTAAAACTTAAAGTAGAGGAATTTCAAAAGAAATACGCAGAATTTTCTTCAGCAAGGGAAAATCTTAACAAACAATTAGAAATTCTCTCCTCACGTCAAGCTGACGTTGAGAAGGCATTCCAAAAAAGTGTAGATAAATTAGAACAAATTGCAGGACTATCAGCAGATGAGGCAAAGCAACAATTAATTGAAGCGATGACAGGCGAAGCCCGTTCCGATGCAGCAAGCAGAATAATGGAAATCATTGAAGAAGCAAAGCTCACTGCAAACCAACAAGCCAAGAAAATAGTTGTAGAATCTATTCAACGAACAGCTACCGAAAATGCAATAGAAAACACCGTTTCGGTATTTAACCTTGAAAATGAAGAAATAAAAGGAAGAATAATTGGGCGAGAAGGAAGAAATATCAGAGCATTAGAAAGCCTTACAGGAGTTGAAGTAATCATAGACGATTCACCCGATGCAATAATTCTCTCATGCTTTGACCCAGTTAGAAGAGAGATAGCACGCCTTTCACTTCATAAACTTGTTACCGATGGACGTATCCACCCAGCAAGAATAGAAGAGGTTGTTTCCAAAACAAAAAAACAGATAGAACAAGAAATAATTGAAACAGGTAAAAGAACTTGTATTGACCTTGGAATAATCAATCTGCATCACGAATTAGTTCGTATGATAGGTAAGATGAAATATCGTTCCTCCTACGGACAAAATCTATTGCAACACTCACGTGAAGTTGCTAACCTATGTGCAACAATGGCATCTGAATTGGGTTTAAATCCAAAAATAGCAAAAAGAGCCGGCCTATTACACGATATAGGAAAAGTTCCAGATAACGAACCAGAACTACCACACGCACTTCATGGGATGAAACTTGCAGAACGTTGCAAAGAAAAGCCAGAGATATGTAATGCAATAGGAGCACACCACGATGAAATAGAGATGGAAAGTCTTTATGCACCAATCGTACAAGTATGCGATGCAATTTCAGGAGCACGACCAGGAGCCAGACGAGAAGTAGTTGAGGCTTACATTAACCGATTAAATAAATTGGAAGAAATAGCAATGTCTTACCCAGGAGTTGTTAAAACCTATGCCATCCAAGCAGGAAGAGAACTAAGAGTAATTGTTGCAGCAGAGAAAGTATCAGACCAACAAGCCAACCAAATTTCAATGGATTTGTCCAAACAAATACAATCAGAAATGGTATTCCCTGGAATGATTAAAGTAACAGTTATAAGAGAAACCCGCTCGGTTAATTACGCAAAATAAACAACAAGCACCACTATATTTAATAACTCATAACGTAAAACAACTTAGTTGCAAGTATAATAATTTGTAATTAAGTTGTTTTTTTCATTTAGTTAAAAAAGTAATTTCAGTTAATAGAAAAGACATAAGAAGCTTAAGGACATTAAGGAGTTTAAAGATATTAAAGACCACCAACCATTAATTCTAAGTCTAATAGATATTGTTTTCTGTCTAATCCTCCTGAATAGCCTCCTAATAAGCCATTATGGGCTATTACTCTGTGGCAAGGGATGATGATTGAGATTTTATTTTTCCCATTAGCATTGGCTACTGCACGATAGGCTTTGGGATTACCTATATTAATTGCTTCTTTCTTATAGGAAATCGTTTGCCCGTAAGGAATTTTTAATAGCTCTTGCCAAACTTTCTTCTGAAAATCTGTGCCTATAAGGATTAATGGGATTGTAAATTCTTTTCTTTTGCCTGAGAAATACTCTTTGAGCTGAGTTTCTAATTTATTCATCATCTCTTTGAGCTGCTCACTTTTAGTGGTGTTGCTTGTTCTTGCGTTTAGCTCTGTTTCTATAAAAAAACGAGCTAAAAGTTCTTTTGGAATATAATTTTTTGGCCTAACTAATTCCAACTCTGTTTTCCCTTCCTTATGCTCTTCTTTTATTGTATCAAAGTCTAAATAACATAGTCCTTTGCGTGCTATGTATGCTACCATATTCCCTATTGGAGTTGGGATAATCTTTCTATATATCTCTTCTTCTTGCATATAAATAATTTTTATTAGTATTTCTTATTAATCTTGTATCCCTTGAAGCCATAGAAGATTAGATATAGATAGCTAATTAAAGGTACTATAAATGAAATTGTTATTTGTCCGCTTATATCTGCAATCAAGCCTTGTAGTGGGGGTAGGAGAGCTCCTCCGAGTATCATCATTATAAGTATGGATGAGGCTTCTGCTGTTTTGTCTGAAAGGGAGTCTATTGCCAAAGTGAAGATATTGCTCCACATAACTGAATTGAAAAGTCCTATTGCTAATATTGCCCAAATTGAAAAGTAGCCAAAGTCTCCAAAGAAGTTCATTCCCACAAGTAATAGGATACTATTGACTATTGCAAATATTCCTAATACTCTATCAGGCTTGCCTTTGCCTAAGTAGAAGAAAAAGAAGTTGAGCAGCATAAATATTATGAAATACCAAACTACTTCAATGCTAAGTGAGTGGAGATAGAAGTTGATAAAATAGATTAAGCCAAAGCTGGCAAGAGCTAAAATGCCCATATATAGTATTTTTAGATTGGTCTTTATTTTGCTTAGTGAAACGGCTCCTAAGAAGCGTCCTATCATTGCTCCTCCCCAATAGTATGAAAGATAGCTGGATGCGAGGCTATCAGAAATACTGCCTTTGCTCACAGAGGTCAGATAGGCAACTAAATTGCTTCCAATGGCTACTTCTGCTCCTACGTAGAAGAATATCCCAATTGCTCCGAGCCAAACGTATGTGTATTTAAAGATAGAATCATTTGAACCTTCTTGTGTTTTGGTTGTAATTGGTTCTTGTATTTTCACTCTATTTAAGAAAAAGGCTATCACTCCTAAGAGTATTGCTAAGATAAGGTATGGATATTTCACGGCATCGGCTCCGTTGGAGTTGTTTAAGAATACTTTGAATATGAAATAGCCTCCCAGAGCTGGTCCGAGAGTGGTTCCAAGGGAGTTAAAGGCTTGTGAGAGATTTAGTCTGCTGGATGCTGTTTCTTTCTTGCCAAGCATTGCCACAAAGGGATTAGCTGCCACTTGAAGAAATGTTAGTCCTAATCCGAGCATAAATAAAGCTATTAGAAATACTCCAAAGCCCAAATTCATAAATGCTGAAATGGCAAATATCAAACATGCCACACTTGCAACATAAAGCCCAATGGATAATGTGTTTTTGTAGCCAAATTTATGTATGGGGTCTTTTCCTTTTTTGGCTAAGAAGAAAAACACTAAGGAACCAACGAAATATGCTATAAAGAATGCGAGCTGAACTATATTTGCTTCAAAATGTGAGAGGTTATAGACTCCCTTAAAATATGGAATGAGAATGTCGTTTAAAGATGTTATAAAGCCCCACATGAAAAACAATATAGTTATTGAAATCATTGGGATTAAATTGGTTTGTTCGGCCTTTGTATTATTCTGATTCATAATATAAGATATTAGATTTTTCTTCAACGAAATTCTTTTGAGCCACTTCTTTAACAAAGTCAAGGCTTAGGTTAGTGTAAGAATCAATTTCTTTATTTATTTGTTCAATATTATCTAAGTGTTCAAAATAGCATAGGTTCATTGCCTTTTCAATAGCTTTGATTTGAGAAAATGCCATTGTGGATTCAAACTTATTCTTTACTTTTTGAAACTCCTTAGGGTCAATTTCGCTTTTTGAAATCTTTTCCAACTCCTCAAATAATGCCTCTTTGCCTTTTTCCATTGATACCTTTTCGCAATACTTACCTGTTAGGATAAATAAGCCATTTTCAACATCACCACTAATAAAGGCATTAACTTCTGTAAAAATCTTCTTTTCTTTAACCAAGCTATTATATAAGCGGGAGGAACGCCCATTGGAAAGTATGTCCGAAAGTAAATCGAAGGCATAGTATTCCTTTTCTAAGCGTGAAGCCATTGGAAAGGTAATGTAAATTGCATTTTGAGGGATATTTCTCTTAACTCTTAGCTCACGTTTTTCTATCTGCAAAGGCTCTTTAATATGTTTTCTAATTATTTCTTCTCTCTTTTCAATTGTTCCAAAGTATTTTTTACAAAGTTTTATCACATCTTGCTTTTCAACGTTTCCTGCAATGCATAAAATAGCATTATTGGGGCAGTAAAACTGGTTATAAAACTCCTTCACATCATTCAGAGTTGCTCTTTCAATATGAGAAATATCTTTTCCAATTGTGCTCCAACGATAAGGATGAACCGAGTAGGAGAGCTCCCTTAAAAGCATCCAGACATCGCCATAGGGCTGATTAAGATAACGTTGCTTAAACTCCTCTATAACCACATTTTTTTGAGTATCCAAGCTCTTTTGATTGATATTAAGATTTTGCATCCTATCGCTTTCAAGTTGCAGGGCTGTTTTCAATTGGCTTAAAGGTAGAGTTATATAATAATTAGTGTAGTCGTTATTTGTAAATGCATTGCTTTCGCCAGCACTCTCTTCCACTATATTATCGAAGTCGGGATAATTCTTACTCCCAGAAAACATCAAATGTTCAAACAAGTGAGCAAATCCTGTCTTATCCTCTTTCTCATCTTTTGCCCCAACTCTATAAAGCATATTCACACAAACCATTGGAGTTGTAGCGTCTTTATGCACAATTACCTTTAATCCATTATGTAGTGTTGAAATATCGTAATTAATCATTAGTAGGTATTCTAAGTGTATTTTTCTATGTCTTTTTCTGTTATTTCGCCCTCACATAAAATTGCTAAGCGTTCGGTAACGTTCTTTAACTGACGCACATTTCCACTCCAATTCATTGTTTGGAGTTTCTTGATTGCTTGCTTGGAAATCTTATGCTTTTTAACCTGCATTTGCAAGGCATAGCTTTCTAAGAAGAAGTCCACAAGTAGTGGTATGTCATCCAAACGCTCCTCTAATGAGGGAACATTTATAACTATAACAGAAAGTCTATGATATAGGTCTTCACGAAAGCGTCCTTTCTCAATCTCTTCTTTAAGATTTTTGTTGGTGGCTGCAATCACTCTAACATCTACTTGAATATCTTTTTCACCTCCCACTCTTGTAATCTTGTTTTCTTGTAATGCCCTAAGTACTTTCGCTTGTGCCGAAAGGCTCATATCTCCAATCTCATCTAAGAAAAGAGTTCCCTTGTCTGCTATTTCAAAATTGCCCTTCCTTTGCTTTATGGCAGAAGTGAAAGACCCTTTCTCGTGTCCAAATAGTTCGCTTTCAATCAGCTCCGAAGGAATGGCAGCACAATTGACCTCCACAAAGCTATTGTTCTTTCTTGGGCTAATATTATGTAGTGCTTTTGCCACAAGCTCTTTCCCAGTTCCGTTTGCCCCTGTTATAAGTATCCTTGCATCAGTAGCTCCAACCTTATTAATAAAAGAATACATCTCTTTCATTACAAGGCTTTGCCCAATCATATTGGTAGGTTCAGCTATGTTATTAGCTTGTTTTTTTGATTTAGAGTTTTGTACTTTTATGTTTATGCTATCGGTTTCTTGTACTTGTGGTAGGTTGTCATTCAAAACCTTCAAAAGCTTATTCAAGTCAATTGGCTTCTCAATATAGTCAATAGCCCCTTTCTTCAAGCACTCCACAGCCGTCGCTATAGTTCCATGACCAGAAATCATACAAAACTTCACATCTTTTATCTCTAACGCCTTTTCCAATACTTCAATTCCGTCCATCTTGGGCATCTTAATATCACAAAAGACCATATCGTAATCGTTATTCTCTATCATAGCAAGCCCTGATTGCCCATCAGAAGCATCATCAACTATGTGGTTTTCGTATTCAATAATATCTTTTAACGAAGCACGTATTGCTTTTTCGTCGTCAATAACTAATATCTTACTCATATCGTAATCTTATTATAGGCCAAGAGCCAGCGGTCTGGAATTTCGTTATTTAGTGCTGTCTTATAGTCGTCGTAAGAACAAGGAATTAGATAATGCCTTTCGTATTTAATCAGCTTATCCTTTGAACAAGGAATCTCCATCCACCAACGCTCACTCTTCTTGCTCTTATAGAAAACTATGGTGTGAGTATCATCGTTAATTGATACGTGGAATTTCTTATAGCTCTCCTTTTCCTTGTATGGATAATCGTGTTTTCTCCAAAGAAAGCCATCAATAAAATACCAGATTGCGTGAGCAACCAAGTGAGATGTTTGCCCATTTGTATCATATAAAGGATTGGTCTCATAGAACCCAATGGAGCTACATTTATCGCTCATGCCCGCATAACGAACAATCTTACAAAGCTGCTCCCCATAAAGTCCGTGAGGAGAAGGATTACCATTAGCAGGAGCATCACTCTGACGAACCGAACTAATATCAACCGACACCATATCGGCATTTCTCACCAAAGGCTCAATATTATCTAAATTTTCTTGAATAGCTCCAACCCTATAACATTCAAAATAAAGCTTATTCATTAAATCTAATGTATCTTTATCCACGAAATATTGCTGATAAGCCACTTGGGTGTAATTGAACAAATAATTAGGCTCTCTGCAAAGAATAGAAGTTAAGAAAGCCTTTGAGTGAAATTCCTGTGCATCTGGCGATATATCAATAGAGCTATCAATAGTGAAAGCATTAATAATCTGCCCTATACTTTCGTACCCTCTGTAATTAGCCAAAGTAATATCTTGTGAACCCCCAATAATTAAAGGAACAACTCTGTGTTTTAGAAGCTCAGCAATCAATTCGCAAAGTGCAGTGTAGGTATCCTCAGGCTTTAAACCAAGAATTAAATTACCCAAATCGGCTATCTTAGCCCTTTGTGAGTGAGGAAAGAGATTATATAAATACTTCCTTATTTGATTAGGAGCCAATCCGCAGCCCTTATTATTATAAGCGTTTCTTTCTTCTGGAACTCCCAATATTGCAATATCCATACTCTCTAAGGCAGGAAATAATCCTTTCTCAGAATAAATTAGAAAAGTATCGGCAAGACGCACTTGTTTTTCATTAGCCACTATTCCAATATCTTCAATATTTATTGGGTCAAAATAAAGTTCGAAATCCATAAAAGTTTTTTAATAAATTGAAAGTGTAAAAGTACAAAATATATTGCAAACAGAATAAATAAAGAGAAAAAAGAAAAGTCTCCAACCCCTAAAATTATCTCCTATATAAATAAAATTATCTCAGAGAAAAAATAAATTATCTCTGAGATAAATTTAATAAAGTTAGGTTTTATTTTTTAGGAAAATTAAAGAGTTTAAAGCCTTTAAGAACTTTAAGTTTCTTATTCTAATTAACCATTAATAAAGTTTATTCTGCACAAACCTGACACTCACTTACAATCTTGTATTTTGCAATGGCGGCTTCTTCAAAGTTCATTATAAATGATGCTGCCTCTTCAACCTTTGATTGTCCCATACGTATCATTAACTCTGCTGAATTAGAAAATATTGGGTTCTTATTAGCATCGATAACTAATAGGTGTCCCATAATTAAGTATCCGCACATTTCAACCAATCGTCTTGAATTAAAATCAACAAATTCTGATGTTGAACCAAAACTATTTGCTCTTTCAAGTGCTTGTTCAAAGCGTTCTCGCATAGAAACTAATACTTTCTTCATTGTAGAAAATTCTGGTTTGGCTTCTTTTGCTTCGTATTCTTTAATTAGGTTGATGTATCCTCCGTTGATTACTCCTCTGATTGCTGCAACCACTTGCAATTGTGATGTTCCTTCGTAAATAGTTAAAATACGTGCATCTCTATACATTCTTTCAACTGCATAGTCTTTCATAAATCCACTTCCTCCGTGAACCTGTATCGCATCGTAGGTTATTTGGTTAGCATATTCGGATGAGAATAGTTTTAACATCGGTGTTAGTATATCAGCAAGTTTCTGATATTGTTTTAGTTTTTGCTTTTCTTCTGGAAGAATTGAAGAATACTTTGCTTTATCTTCAATTGCTTTGTAGATATCTATACTGCGAGCTGTTTCGTATAATAGGCTACGAATTGCATCTGTTTTGGCTCTCATATTAGCAAGCATTTCATACACTCCTGCAAAGTTCATAATTGGTTTGCCAAATTGTTCTCTTTCTTGTGCGTATTTATAGGCTTCTCTGTATGCTGCTTCGGATAGTCCTACTGATTGAGCTCCAACTCCAAGTCGTGCTCCATTCATAAGGGACATAACATATTTTATTAGTCCAAGCTTTCTATCTCCAACCAATTGGGCGGGTGCGTTATTAAACACCAATTCTCCTGTTGGGGAGCCTTTGATACCCATCTTGTTTTCAATACGGCGAATGGTTACAGCCTTGTGTTTTCTGTCGTAAACAAAGTAGGAGAGACCTCTACCATCGTTTGTGCCTTCTTCCGAACGAGCCAAAACGAGCTTTATATCTGCGTCTCCATTAGTAATAAAACGTTTCACTCCATTCAATCGCCAACAATTTGATTTTTCGTCCCAAGTAGCTTTCAATTGTACCGCTTGTAGGTCAGAACCAGCATCTGGTTCAGTCAAGTCCATAGAGCAAGTAAAACCTTGATTTATTTTTGGTAAGAATTCATCTTTTATTTCTTTTGATGCGTATTCGTAAATGGTTTCTGCACAGTCTTGCAAGCCCCAAATGTTAGCAAATCCACAATCTCCACGAGAAACTATTTCAGCAGCCATAACATAAGGTACATAGGAGAAGTTTAGTCCACCAAACTCTCTTGGAAGACTCATCCCATAAAGCCCTGCATCACGTAAGGCTTCGTGGTTTTGTTGAGTTCCTTTTGCATAAACGACTTCATTATTTACAATCTTTGGTCCTTCTTGGTCTACACTCTCTGCGTTTGGAGCGAGAATATTTCCTGTTATTTCTCCAACAATCTCCATTACTTTTTCGTAATTATCAAGTGCATCTTCATAATCCTTTGGAGCATCGTCAAACTTTCCGTAATCGGCATAATTGCGTTCCTTCAATTGAATAATCTCTTTCATCATCTCATGAGAAAGATGGAACTTTAAACTTTCGTTATCATTAAAAAAATTAGCCATATTATTAATCTTTTTTTATCATTATTTTGTATTAGCCTTGTAATATTTTATCATCTTTGGTAAGACTTCCATAACATCTCCAATAATAGTATAGTCTGCTATTGCGTTGATTGGAGCTTTTGGGTCGGTATTAATAGAGATTATCTTAGAGCTTTCTTGCATTCCTGCTCTGTGCTGAACTGCTCCCGAAACTCCGCAAGCAATATAGAGCTTTGGACGTACGGTAACTCCTGTTTGTCCAATTTGTCTCTCGTGTTCACTCATTCCCGCATCAACAGCTGCACGGGTTGCTCCAACTTCTCCTTGGATAACGTCAGCCAATTCGTGTATTAGACGGAAATTATCCTTTGAACCCATTCCATAGCCTCCGCAAACAATGATTTGAGCTCCCTTAATATTGATTTTTTGTTGCTCAATATGTCTTTCAATTATCTTTATGCAGAAATCATCATTCTTTACATAATCTTCAACCTTTAGGAAGTTAATTATTCCTTTGTGAGAGTTGTCAAATATTTCTTTTTTCATTACACCTTCACGCACGGTTGCCATTTGTGGTCTGTGGTCAGGGTTGATGATGGTTGCAATAATATTTCCTCCAAAAGCTGGACGGATTTGGTAAAGAAGGTTTTTATATTCTTTCCCAGTTTTGTTTTCAGTATGGTCGCCTATTTCCAATGTTGTACAGTCTGCAGTTAGACCTGTGCGAAGAAATGAAGCAATACGAGGTGCTAAATCCCTTCCAACAGAGGTTGCTCCAAAAAGAGCTATCTGAGGTTGTTTCTCTTGAAATAATTTAGTTACTATTGAGAAATGTGGAAGAGTTTGATATGGAAATAGTCTTGAATCCTTTGCGTAGTTAATAATATCAACTCCGTAGGGGTAAAGCATCTTTTCAATATCCTTAATTTCTTCTCCACAAACCAATACTTCCAATTTAACACCAAGTTCGTTTGCAAGTTTCTTTCCTTTTGAAACAAGCTCTAAGCTTACATCGGCAATTGTCCTATCCTCTGTAATCTCACAATATACAAATACATTATTCATTGTCTTTTCTCCTTTCTTGTTTAATAAAAAGAATTATCCTAATATATGTGAGGAAATGAGCTCTTTCATAAGTTCATTCATATCCTCATCCTTAGGAGTAATAACCTTGCTTTCTTTTTGTGTTAATACTACGTTTTCAATCTTCTTTACCTTTGTTGGAGAGCCAGTAAGTCCCAAACGAGAATCCTCTGCCATAATATCAGCAGCTGACCATTCCTCAATCTTCAAGTAAGGCTTTTCGTTCCAAAGGTTTGAATAGTCTTGACCCAACTCCTGCAATTCGGAATTACTCTTAGCTAACTTATAATTCATTAATCTCTTTGCGTGGCGAGAACGACATTCCTTAGCTGAACCATGAACTGTTATCAAACAAGGATAAGTGCTTTCAACAACTTCAACACCTCTTTCCAAACGGCGTTTAATTCTGATTTTCTTATCAGTAACTTCCATAACCTCTTCAGCATAGGTGATTTGAGGGCATTCAAGCTTTTCAGCTGTTTGAGGACCAACCTGAGCGGTA
>ENA-UOOK01003899-UOOK01003899.1-fermentation-metagenome-genome-assembly--contig:-NODE-3899-length-16509-cov-3.720372_pt1 | contig 16509 bp, 12 predicted proteins | sample MGYA00245777_ERZ724023 | MGnify/ENA primary metagenome ERZ724023 (study PRJEB28704, sample SAMN03018312) | fermentation metagenome | biome: anthropogenic terrestrial biome; feature: soil; material...
TTCCGATCTGATTGTCGGAATTTGACGAAACGACAAAGCGGTTTCATGCAACGGCTATGGTGCCTTTGACCTTGTACGGAGAAAGTTATGCTTTGCCTGAAACCCAATTGTTCAGCATGATCTTCTATCGCAAAGACATATTTTCCGAACTGGATTTGACGGTTCCTGAAACTTGGGATGATTTGTACGATATTATTCCGATTTTTGAAAACAACCATTTGGATATGGGATTTGCTCACAGCTATACCATGTTTATGTATCAGCAGGAAGAACGATTGTACAAAGGTGAACTCAAACTCAGCGACGAGGTGATCAAAGCCCTGGAAGACAACGGATACAAGGCGGATGATATCCACCTGACTTCCGGTATGAAAATCAACCTTGACAGCAACGTTGCGTTGGCTGGATGGAAAAAGATGTGCGAACTCTTTACCATGTACGGCTTCCCGGTCACCTTTAACTTTGCAAACCGTTTTAAGACCGGTGAAATGCCTCTTGCCATGACGTCTTACAGTGCTTATGGTCAGTTGACTATTTTTGCTCCGGAAATTCGCGGTCTGTGGGAATTCACCCTTGTTCCTGGAACCATGGATGAAGAAACCGGTATTGTCAACCATGACATTGCCTCCGGCGTCACCGGTGTGATGATGATGAAAGGTGCGGTGGACCACGGCAATGTGGAACCTGCCTGGACCTTTATGAAATGGTGGACAGACACAGATGCACAGGCCCGATACGGCAACGAATTGCTTGCCTTGTTGGGTGCTTCCGGACGTCACGATACGGCAAATCTGGATGCCCTTGCCCGTCAGCCTTGGCCCGCTTCTGACTATAACAGTCTCCGCGAACAGTTCCAGCATTTGGCTGCTACTCCGGAGCTTCCCGGTGGTTACATCATCGGCCGCTACACCAATTTCGCCTTCCTGGCGGCATACAATGACAACGAAGTTCCCACCGAAGCCTTGTTGAAATACATCGATGCCATCAACAATGAGCTTTCCAGAAAACGGGAAGAATTCAATTTGCCCACGTTTCAAATGTTCGAACACATTGAAGAGCTTTCATTCTTGCCATATGAGGTGAAACAAGATCCGCAGGACTATCTGAAGGGCGGCACGGGACTTCCGTCCGAAGAAAAGGATGATACCGGGCTGTCCGATGAATCCAAAGAAACGGACACACAGGAATAATCCACATTTTCTCCGCGCTTCGAACCTGTCGGGGCGCGGGGAAATCGAAAGAAAAACATTGGTTCCATACATTCGAGACGGGAGCAACATCCCGCAATAACCATCAAGGAGAGGATTGCTTATGTCGGAAAAAGCAGCCACAGTCACAAAAAAACCCGTGGCCAGAAAAAAAGTGACAAAATGGCAGTACACCTGGACTGAAATGAAAAAGAATTGGATTGCCTACACAATGATTGGCCCTTTCTTCATTTTGTTTTTCACCTTCACAGTCATCCCTGTCGTATTGTCAATTATTCTCAGTTTTACCACGTTCAACATGTTGGAATGGCCCCATTTTGTTGGGTTGAAAAACTATCTCCGATTGCTTTTAGAGGATGACATTTTCTTACTTGCCGTGAAAAACACGTTGGTGTTTGCATCCATTACGGGCCCTGTGTCCTATTTGATGTCACTGATGTTTGCGTGGTTTATCAACGAGTTGACACCGAAGATTCGTGCGGTTGTTACCCTGATCTTCTATGCGCCCAGTATTTCGGGTAACGTATACATGATCTGGACCGTGTTGTTCTCCGGTGACCAATACGGTTATATCAACAGTATTTTGTTGAAACTGAATTTTATAACCACACCGATTCAATTCTTGACCAACACGGACTATATCATGCCCATCGTGATCATCGTTGCATTGTGGACCAGCTTGGGCACCTCCTTCTTATCCTTCATTGCCGGATTCCAAACGGTGGACCGCAGCTTGTATGAAGCAGCGGCGGTAGACGGCGTGAAAAACCGTTGGCAGGAATTGTGGTATGTCACGCTTCCCTATATGAGGCCCCAGCTGATGTTCGGTGCTATCCTTGCCATCACCGGTTCCTTCGGTTTCGGGTCGGTCATTACCGCTATGGTTGGATTTCCCAGCCCGGATTACTGCGCCCATACCATCATGCATCACTTGGAAGATTACGGCGGCGAGCGTTTTGAAATGGGATATGCTTCTGCCATTGCCACCATTTTATTCTTTATGATGATTGGTGCTAACATGCTGGTGCGCAAAATCTTGTCGAAGGTAGGTAAGTGATATGGCAAAGTTACGGATCAGAAAATCGAACCATGCCATGAACCGCTCCCTCGGCGGAGATATTGGCATCAACACCCTGCTCGCTATTTTTGGTGCATTCATGTTTCTTCCTATGGTATATACCGTTTGTCAGTCGCTGAAACCTTTGGATGAATTGTGGATGTTTCCCCCTCGCTTCTTCGTACGCAACCCCACCACCCGAAACTTTACGCAACTGTTCCGGTTGATGGGCACCTCTTGGGTCCCCTTCTCCCGTTACATATTCAACACCGCGTTCATATCCATTGTGGGTACATTCGGTAACGTGATGCTTTCCTCCCTAGCTGCATATGCTTTGGCAAAGATCAAATTCCCCGGTCGTGTGTTCTTATTCAACATCATCGTTTATTCTCTGATGTTCCATTCCACGGTTACGGGTTTGACCAACTTTATCATCATTTCTTCCTTAGGGTGGATGGATACCTATTTGGCCATCATCATTCCTGCTTTCTGTACCACCATGGGACTATACCTTATGAAACAGTTCATGGAAACCAGCGTGCCCGATTCGGTCTTGGAATCCGCCCGATTAGACGGCGCTTCCGAAATGCGCATTCTTTGGACCATTGCCATGCCGATGGTCAAGCCTGCCTGGTTGACATTGACCATCTTTGCTTTCAAAGATTTGTGGAATAGCGGTACATCCAGTTATATTTACAGCGAACAGTTGAAAACGTTCAACTACGCCATCAACCAGTTGATTACCGGTAGTATTTCCCGCGCAGGCGTTTCCGGCGCTGCGATGGTCATCATGATGATCGTTCCCATTGCCGTATTCGTGATCTCACAAAGCAACGTGATTGAAACCATGTCCACTTCCGGCATGAAAGACTAAGAAAGGAGAATACATATGAAGCGATTAATGATTGCACTTTGCTGTGTTCTTCTTCTAACGGTACTGGTTGCTCCTTCCGTTGCTGCTGTTGTGCCGTACACGACGTACACCTATGACATTGAAGGAAACATGGTGCAATCGCCCCATGCGTATGTTCCTTACGATGAAATTAACTCTGCCAAAATAGGCTTGGAAAAACCCTTAAACACCGTAAAAGATCTGTTTGTGGATGACGAGGGTATGGTTTATCTTGCCGATTCCGGCAATAACCGCATCGTAATCCTGGATTCCGAGTATACGCTTGTGGGGATCATCAATGCTTTTGTAAACGATGAGGGCGTGCCGGACAGTCTGGAAACCCCTTCCGGCGTCTATATCACCCACACGGAAATCTTTGTGGCGGACACCGATAATAACCGCATTTGTATTTTTGATCGGTATCCGGACGAAAACGGTGAGTACGCGTTCCATCGCATTGTAAACGAACCCGAAAGCGATGTGTTTCCCGAAGGACACGTTTACAAACCCATCGCTCTGGTGGTTGACAATGCCGGACGTATCTATGTCATTTCTTCCACTACCCACTACGGGGTCATTGCCATGAATTCCGATGGAAAATTCAATGGATTTTTGGGAGCACAGAAAACCTCTCCCAGCTTGTGGGATATCTTCTGGCGTAATTTTCAGACCGCTGAACAGCGTCGTCGTTCGGTGAGCTACGTTCCTACCGAGTATAACAATATTTCCATTGATGAAAGCGGTTTCATCTATGTAACGACTTCCACCATCAACAAAATAAACCAGCAAGGTTCCATCCGGTCTAAATCCAGTGCGTATGCACCGGTTAAAAAGCTCAACCCCGAAGGCGAAGACGTTATGATGAGAACCGGTTTCTTTGCGCCTCATGGCGAAGTCAACATCAACTTCCAGAATATGGAGGGCGATGCCATTGCGGAAGCTTCTACCATTGTGGATGTTGCGTTGGGTCCCAATGGCACCTGGAGCATTGCTGACCAGCTCAGAGGAAAAGTCTTTACTTACGACGAACAAGGCAATTTACTGTATGTGTTCGGCGATAAAATCCAGTCCGCCTTGCTTGGCGGTATCGACACCATTGTATCCATGATTTATAAAGGGACCGATCTATTGGTTTTTGACAAAACCATTGAATCGTTCACCATTTATAAACGGACGGAATACGGCGATTTGATTACCGCCGCTCTCCAGAATCAGCGGGACAGAAATTACAGCGAAGCCGTTTCCTTCTGGAGAAAAATTTTACAAAGCAATTCTAACTTTGACCAAGCTTATGTGGGTATCGGCGACAGCTTATACCGGGCAGGCAAGTATGAAGAAGCCATGGAGCAATACAAATATGCGCATGCAACCCAAAATTACTCCAATGCATTCAGAAATGTGCGTAAGGCTTGGCTGGAGAAATACATCATAATTGTTCCGATTGTTTTGATTGTGTTTTTCTGGCTGCTTTCAAAGTTCCTCAAATATGCCGGAGCAGTCAACGAAAAGGGTCAAGTTACCAAAGAGAAGCGCAGCTGGAAAGAAGCAACTCTTTACGGCTTCCATGTGATGATGCATCCCTTCGACGGATTCTGGGATCTCAAACACGAAAAACGCGGGAATATCAGGGGCGCTATGACCATTTTGGCGTTTACCATCGTGGCTGTCATCTATAAATCCCTGGGTACTGCCTACGTTTTTGATCCAAAAAACATGGGTGTCAGCTTTATTTCTCAAATTCTCGCCGTGCTGGTACCCTATCTGCTGTGGTGTGTTGCCAACTGGTGTTTGACTACGCTGTTTGATGGCGAAGGTAGCTTCAAAGATATTGTCATTGCAACCGCTTATGCCTTGCTTCCCCTGCCCCTCTTTATCATCCCGACCACTGTGATCACCAATTTCCTTACCCTAGATGAAAGTTCCATCGTGACATTGCTGTTTTATATCGGCTACATCTGGTGCGGATTCCTCGTTTTCTTTGGTGCTATGGTGACACATGATTATTCACTGTCCAAAAACATTTTGACCAGCTTGGGAACAATGGTCGGCATTGCCTTTATCATGTTTATCGGTGTTTTGTTCTCTGGATTGTTAGCAAAGGTATTCTCTTTTGTTTACAATTTGGTGGTTGAACTGGCATTACGACTGTAACGCATAAAATGGAATTGGAGAGTATGCAAATGAAAAAACACAGAATTTTGGCATGTTTGCTGGCCGTATGCATGGTTTTTGGTCTTCTGGTGTCATCCTCGGCTCTGTCGGTATTTGCTGCCGATGAAAAAGAAGCAGAGGAAGATGAAGTAAAAACCATTCAATACACGGTTCAAAAATTCAATACCGCCGAGGAAAAGTTGGCTACCATGACTCTCTTTTATGAAAAAGAGAACTATCAGCTATATGCCGATCATGTCTCGGGCGAAGTCGCCATGAAAGATAAGGCAACGGGGAATGTTCTTTTTACAAACCCCTATGACATTGCCTTTTCCACAGCGACTGCTTCCCAAAAGGAAGAGTTGCTGTCACAACTGAGAGTATCATATACAAAGATTACCACGGCCGAACAAGTTACCATGAACAGTTATGCCAGCGCGGCATTGCTGGGTCAGATTTCGGTGAAAGCCATCCGCGGTGGTATTCGTGTGGAGTATACCATCGGTCAAACTGCCAAGAGAAAGATTCTTCCTCGCTGGATTGAAGCTTCTCGTTTTGAAGAACTCATTCTCAGCAAGTTTGAAGATGTCAGTGGCGATCGCATGAAAAAGAACGCAAAAAGTAAAATTGAACACTTTTATTCAAAATGTTCATACAAAACGGCAACCAGTGCCGTAGAGTGGGCCGGCTGGCAGCAGGACTTTCCGTTTTTGACGGGAAATACCGAAGCCGCGATATATATACTTGCCGGCGACGCGGTGGACTATGATATGAGCCAGATTGAAAAATATCTCCAGATGTATACCGATTATACGCTGGATGATATGCTGTTCGATCATGAGCAGACCATGTATGATGATTCCGTGGACGAATCCCCTCCCGTATTCAAAATTTCCTTGGAATATTACGTGGAAGAGGATGGACTCCGCGTCAGACTGCCTGCCAATGCCATTCGATATGATAGCGAAAACTATTTCCTTGACAGCATTACGGTTCTCCCCTTTATGGGTTGTGGCGGCGGTAAAAGCGAATATGAATCCTTTTCTTCCGAAGGGATTTATCAAACGAACAACAGTCAGAATGGGTATACATTCATTCCTGACGGTTCCGGCGCCATCGTTCGTTTTGAGTCCACTTCCGTCAACGGCAATAAGATTTCATCCAGTTTGTTTGGGATTGACAATGCTTTCTATAAGCTCGAGACTAAGGTACAATACGACTGGAGATTTCCCGTCTTCGGTGTGGCTCAAACTAATACAGAAGAAAATGTCTATTATCAGTTTAATAAGCCTTTGACCGAAATCATTCGGGCAGAAAACGCGGCTTTGGATTTTGATTATGCCATTAACTTTGGAAACGGCCGAATCATTTTTGTTGCCGCAAAAACCAACGAGGAAACGGGTGAAGTCACCTATGTTCCGGTGGGAGAAATTGCGGTTTTGACCCAACAAGTGGTCACAACACCTTCTCCCATTGATACCGGCGATACCGGAGACAACGGCGATACCGGAGACAACGGCGATACCGGAGACACTGGAGATACCGGAGATACCGGAGATACCGGAGACAACGGCGGAAACACCAACACCGGCACGTCGCAGGAAGTGATTAAAAAAACCCTAGTGGAACCCATTGCGTACTATGCTTCGGCAACCAATCTTTTCGTTGATGACCAAGAAGAAATTGCCGTCTTTGACAGCAGTATGCGGTATCTTGGTTCCATCAAAAAGGATTTTACAAATGTAGTCCATGACGGATTGCCGGATCGAATCGGTTCCATTGATGGTATTGCTGCAACCGGCGATTACATCTTCATACACGATGTTGCCAACAAACGGATTCTGATGTTTAGCGCAACCTTTGCTTTTGTAGGATTTGTGAACGAAACCTTTGAAACAGAAACAAACAAAACAGCGACGTTTAAATCCATAGACGGCATTCGGGTAGATGGTGATGTTTTCCTTGTCTACGATGCCACAGCCGGAAAAGCCTATTCATTCGGTTTTTCTTCCCGTTACTGGGTTGAAACACTTCCGGTAGAAAAGGTTACCGTTACAGAAGAAAACGAGGAAGGTTCCCAGGAAAACGAAGAAGATCAAAACCTGAAGAGCACAGACTTTACCACTTGGAGCACGGTGGAATCATTCGTAGGCGTCACCGCTTTCAAAGAGAAATCATCCAAGTCATCATATGAAAAGGGTTATGTAGCAATCATCACCGAAGGGGAAGCCCTGGCAAAAATCTGGGCGACCTCTGCCGGCAAGAACCATTCTTACTGTACTGTATACGCGCAGATTTTCCCCTCCCAGACCGATACCTATCCTTTGTCGGGTTTGTCTGTTTCGGGAAATGCATCCACGGAAACGGCTTCTACGAAACGCAGTTACAAGGGGAATTTTACCTTTGTATATAAGATGCTTTATGGTGATCACGCCAACTATGTAGGTATGGCCATCGCTTATCGAGAGCATCTTGTCAAAGCGGGCAATCTGAAAAAACTAGAAAGTGTCAAGGAAGATGCGATCATGTATCTGGAACTTTTTGGAGATTTGGACACCACCCAGCGTGTTTTCGGTGTACCTGTAGAAGTGAAAACCCTCCTGACCACCTTTGAACAAGCCCAATCGATGCTGGATGAACTGCAAAATGTAGGCATTTCCAACATGGTTGTTCGCTATAAAGGTTGGATGAATGGCGGTATGCTCAGCACAGTGCCTGCCAAACTGAAGGTTGAATCCAAAATCGGCGGCGAAGATGGATTGCAAGCGTTCATGAAATACGCCGATTCCAAGGGCATTGCACTCTATCCGGATATGAACTATTCTTACATTCTGACCCAAAGTATGTTCGATGGGTTTTCCAAAAAGGATGCCGCACAATCGATTGACGGCAGAACCGCCTTGCTGAAAAAATACAATCCGGCGGCGCAGACATATCTAAACAGAGGTTCCGTTCTCATTTCTTCCCGTGTGATGGAAGACTATTTCCTGCACATTGCGGATGACTATAAAAAAATGGGAATGAACAGCATCAGTTTGGGTACGCTGGGTGAAATCCTGAACTCTGATCACAACAAAGACGAGCCTCTGAACAGAGAAAATTCAAAAGATAAAGTCATCCAATTCCTAAAGACGGTGAAAGAAAACAAGCTTAATGTATTGGTTGAAAAAGGAAATTCTTACACACTTTCTTATGCTGATCATGTTTTGAATCTATCTCTTGACAGCAGCAATAATACAAAAGCAAACGAATCGGTTCCTTTTATGGGCATTGTTCTTCATGGATATTTGAACTTTGCCGGTGAAGCCATTAACCTGGCGGGCGACTATCGTTACAACCTGCTGAAAACCATCGAAAATGGCGCCGATATTTACTTTGTACTGTCTTATGAAAATACAGCCGAACTGAAAAACTCTCGGTTTAACGCGTATTATTCGGTTGACTACAATACCTGGATGGGTCGTGTTACGGACGGTTCCGAATCGGACGAAGGAAAAAACAAGTTGAACACGGTTGAATCGGTATACAAACATTTGAACGAAGCATTAAAGTTGGTTAAAACAGCGACGATTGTAAAGCATGAATTTGTGAATGGCATTTCCAAACTTGTTCGTGTAACCTATGATAACGGTGTTGTTTTCCTGCTGAACTACACGGACTCCGAAGTCGAGATGGACGGTGTGACCGTTGCTATGTACGACTTCGCAGTTGTATCCTGAATGAGATTGCGAGGTGTATACCAAATGAATGCTGAAGCAAAATTGAACACCGGAAAGCCTGCTGTAATCGGAAAGAAAACCAAACCCAAATCGTTGGACAGCAGAAAGGCCAGAGTGGGCTATATTTTCGTTGCCCCTTTTCTGATTGTATTCCTGCTCGTCTATGTTCCCATTGTCTTTGAATCCATCCAATACAGTTTCAGCTATATCGTAACAAGAAACTCCGGTGGATTTGATCTGGACTTTGTGGGCTTTGACAACTACAACGAGGCGTTGTTTATCAATCCCGATTTTATACAGACTTTGACGTCCGGTATTAAACAACTGGTGATTGACATTCCTGCGATTGTTATTTTCTCCTTGTTTATCGCGGTTGTTTTGAACCAGAAAATGGTGGGACGTACTGTTTTCCGCGCTATTTTCTTCATTCCCGTTATTCTTGCCACCGGTATCATCGAACAGATTGATATTTCCAATGCTATGATGGAATCCATGGAATCCACCATTGATACTGGTGCATCCAGTTCTGCTTCCGAAATTATTTCGGTGGTAGATGTCCAATCGCTCTTTACCAATATGGCCGTCGGTACGCAGTTGGTGCAGTATGTTGTACAAATAGTGAATGATATCTATAATATTGTCAACCGATCCGGCGTACAGATGCTAATATTCCTTGCGGGTTTACAGTCCATTTCACCTGCCATTTATGAATCCTGTACGGTGGAAGGTGCTACCGCTTGGGAAACGTTCTGGAAAATTACGTTCCCCATGATTAGCCCCATGATTTTGGTGAATTCGATTTATACTGTCATTGACTCTTTTACATCCAGCAGCAATCAGGTGATGTCATTTATCAGTACCGTATATGAGGACACAGCCAGCCACTCCCGTGAAATCGCTACCGCTATGTCATGGATGTACTTTATGATCGTCATTCTGATCATTGCGGCTGTTTCCGCTCTGGTATCCGCATACGTGTTCTATCAGAGAAAAGATTGAGGGGAGGGAAAACCATGAATAAGTACGATAGCTTGTCCGATCAGGAGAAAAGATTAAAAGGGAAAATGCAGAAGTTGGAGTTTGCAGACAAATTGTCTAAAGCCCAGCGATTGAAGCTCCGTATTTTCTCCGGTTACTTCCTGACCCAGGTGGTCTGGCTCATTTTCAGACTGGTTCTCCTCGTGGGTGTTGCCTATATTATTTTATATCCGTTTATCACCAAAATTGCCGGGTCTTTCATGAGCGCGCAGGACTTTACCGACGTAACGGTCAAATTGATTTCCAAATATCCCACATGGGATCAATACCGTGTCGTTATCAATGAAAACAGATACTTTGAGGCCTTCTTTAATACGCTGACATTGTCTCTCCTTTGCGCCTTGATTCAGATGACGGTTTGCGCTTTTGTGGGGTATGGCTTTGCCAAGTTTAAATTCAAAGGCAACAATATTTTGTTCCTTTGTGTGGTTTTTACCATGATTGTTCCCCACGAAACGCTGCAGCTGGCTATGTTTATGAAGTTCCGTTACTTTGATATTTTAAACATATTGGGAATTTCAAGTTCCATTGCACAGAATGCGGTAGCCAATGAATATGGTATCGTTACCAGTGCTGCATTGGGTGATCTGCCGGCACTGATGCAGGATGGATTTATCAACTTACTTGATAGCTATTGGCCTTTGGGTATTTTATCCATTGGTGGTCTGGCATTTAAGAATGGTTTGTATATTTTTATGATGCGTCAGTTCTTTAAAGGTGTTCCCGACGAATTGGAAGAAGCCGCTTATGTAGACGGTTCCGGCGTGTTTAAAACGTACGTTCGTATCATTCTTCCTCTGTCGGTGCCTATGATGATCACGGTTTTCCTGTTTTCCTTTGCATGGCAGTGGACCGACACCTTCTATACCAATTTGTTCTTTAATGAGAACGTAACATGGTTGCTTCCCAACATTATCAGCGTTCCCAAAGGGCTCGGTGTTGATCCCACCTTCTCCGCCTATAACCTGTACAAGTCTGCGGTTACCAACACGTGCGGCTTGTTGATCATTCTTCCTTTGATCATTTTGTACTGTTTTGCACAGCGTTATTTGATCCAAGGGATTGAACGTTCCGGTATCGTTGGGTGATATCAATACAAAAAATGCCGTATGTTTTTGACATACGGCATTTTGCATATGAATGAGAGAGCAGAAATCAGCATATTCCGATACATGCAAAAAGAGAATAAACAATAAAACCGTGGAGAAATCCACGGTTTTATGAACAATAGGCATTCAATTAAAATACAGTAGGAAGCTTGTGTGTCATTGTGTTCACTTGTCTTTGTTATCGGCGGTATCGTTGGTTTGATCATCCGTTTTTTCCGACTCGCTGTTTTCTTCGTCGGTGGTATCACCGGTGGTATTGCTGTCGGCATTTGTATCATCAGCATCTTTTGTACCGGCAGTGCCGCCAACAAAGATGTAAACCAACAGAACAACAATGACAAACAGTATGGAGACAACGGTGGTAATTTTGGATAGCAATGCATCAATGGTGCGGCCTTTTGCTTTTCCGAAGAAAGTTTCAGCGCCGCCGGCAATGGTACCGGACAAATTATGACTCTTTCCATTCTGCATCAACACGGCTATGACCAAAAAAACAGCCATCACCAGCAAACAAGTTCCAAATACATAATCCAGAGTGGTTAATACCATGTAATTCTACCCCTTTCTGTTCAAAATAGAACGTATGAACGCAATCAATCGCTGGTATAGGGAAGAATTGCGATATGGCGAGCCAGTTTGATGGCAGAGGTTAGCTGCCTCTGATGCTTTGCACAGGTGCCGGTAATTCTTCTGGGAAGGATCTTTGCCCGTTCGGAAACAAACTTTCTTAGGCGGGGCACATCTTTATAATCAATGCTTACAATTTTATCAGCACAAAAAGCACAGACTTTCTTTCTCTTTTTATTTCTATAGGGTCTTTGCATATCCTTATCCATGACAGTACTCCTTTTCTCGGCGGGAATATATTCGAATTACAATGTCCGGATCCGCCGTCGGTACATTGTGAGAATTGAACCGCTCTTTAGAACGGCAGATCATCGTCGTCGGACATGACCTCAAAGGGAACATCTTTGGGATTGGCGCTGTAAGGAGCGGGCGTAGCAAAGGCGGCGGCAGCCGGATTTGAATCGCCCTTCTTGTCGACAAAAGACACCTCATCTGCAACCACTTCCGTGGCATAGCGCTTTACACCATTGGCATCCGTCCAAGAACGGGTCTGCAGCGAGCCGCAAACCAAAATGGATTTTCCTTTGGTGAAATATTTGGTAACGAATTCAGCGGTACTTCTCCAGCAGACGATGTTAATAAAATCGCTGGTTTGTTGGTTGGAACCATCGTTTCCCTTGGATGTATAACGACGCTGTACGCCGATGGAAAAACTGGTTACGGACACGCCGTTCTGGGTTGTTTTCAGTTCGGGATCGGCGGTAAGGTTACCAATTAAGATTACTTTGTTAAACGAAGCCATTACAGTACCTCCTTATGGGTTATTCATCGCGTTTTACAATGATGGAACGGAGAACGCCATCGGTAATGTTATAAATTCTGTCCAGTTCCTTGGGGAACTCAGAATCAGTTGTGAAGTTGACCAACGTATAATATCCATCGAGAATATCATTGATGGGATAAGCAAGTCTTCTCTTTCCCCAGTCGGACAACTGATCGATGGAACCATTGGTGGAAATCAAAGAAGTGAACTTTTCAGCCACTGCTTTTGCGGCAGTTTCTTCCAGCTCCCCGCTTACAACAAAAATGGTTTCATACTTATTCAACTTTTTTTCCATTCTTTCCTACACCTCCTTGTGGACATATGGTCCCCTGCTTTGCAGGGAACAAGAAGAGTCAGGTGCCCAGAACACCTGCAGATACTGGGATAGTATACTATAAAACGCAAGTTTTGTCAAGTGTTTTCATTGTGTTTTCTATCATTATTTATGATTTTCAATCATTATAAAAGATTTATAATTCATTATATGTACAACAGAGTGAATAAAATCGGCTGACAGCCGATTTTTTCATCCTCTGGATTGTTTTGAAATGATCGTGATCAATTCACGGATCTCATGGAGAGTTTCGGCAGCAGCAATCTCAGCGTTTTGGACAGCGGCGGCTTTTTCCAAAGCAGCCTGTTCCGCCTCTGCTTTTGTGGCGGCTTCGGCTTGAAAAAATCGCCCGAAGAGATCGCTGCCGCAGCCAAGGCGGCTTCTTCGGCAGCGATCTCTTCGGGCGATTTTTTCAAGCCGGGCAAAGCTTCTGTTACTTGTTCTAATTTTTTGCGCACATTGTTGACGACTTTGATCATGATGAAGACGGAGAAGGCGATGAGCAGGAAATCGATGACGGCTTGTAGGAAGGCGCCGTAGATAATGTAGGTACTCTGATCCAACACTTCACCGTCCTCAGTGAGGGTGATTGCTTCTTTGACGCACCATTTTAAGTCTGCAAAGGAGGCCTTCCCCGTGAGCAGGCATAAGGCAGGCATGATCAAATCGTTGACAAAAGAAGTCACGATTTTGTTGAAAGCAGTACCAATCACAACAGCGACTGCCAGATCCAGCACATTGCCACGGGCTATGAATGTTTTGAATTCTTTTAAAAAGCTTCTTCCTTTCTTTGTCATGACATTTCCTCCCAAGATTACTTTTTGAGCCGGCGGTTTCTTAATTTCAAATAAAACGCGGGACAATGGTTTCGCAGAAAACTTTTCAGATTTTTGGTGATGCCGGCTTTGATGGTATATAAAAAGACCAGGGTTCTGCGGGGTGTCAGGGGTCCCGTAAACCAAAAATCAAGCCAGTTTTCTCGTGCGTTTTGTAAAAACTTCGGCCATTTCTTCAAGCGTTTGTACCGCTTCACGAAAAACATGAAATAGTCCGCTACAAACAGCACATGGTGTTCCGGAAATTGCTTTTGCTTTAAGGGAACTTTACAGTCGGGGGAGATCACGTCGGGCAAAAAACCTGCCTGCTTGGCGATGTCGTGCAAAACGGTCATGGGGTAGGGGTAAAAAATGTTAGGAATGATGCGGTCGGATTTTAATTTTGCATTGAGTTTTACGGTTTTTAAGGCTTTATGCAAATCTTCATGGGGTAGGCCCACAATATTATAGGTCAGTACCATGACGTTGTATTTGTGGAACCATTCGCAGGCATTGATCATTTGCTGGTCAGTCATCAAACGGCGCAAATATTTGGTGCGGATTTCTTCATCGCCGGATTCCACACCCACATCAATGGTATAGCAGCCCGCTTCCGCCATTTTGCGCACGGTATCTTCCGTCAATACGTCAAACCGCACGTTACAGGTAAAGGGAAGGTTGATTTCTTTTTTATATAAGGCAATAAAGGCGTCAAACCAGTCGGGATACATATTAAAAATGGCATCCCGGAAATTTAAATATTGCAGATAGGGGTATTTTTGCAGTAACGTTTTCAGGTACAAAATTCCGTTTTCAGGAGAGCGGAACCGGGCAAATTTTTTGCGGTTGGGATACACGTTTCTAAACTGTGAATTGCCGCAATAGGTGCAGGAAAACAAGCAGCCCCGGCTCATCATCACAATGGCGGTGTTCATTTTGCTAGCAGACAAATTGTTATAGTCAAACAATTCAAAATCGGGAATGGGCAAACGCTCCAAATCTTCAAAGACGGGTCGGATGGGGTTATGCTTGAAAGTACCGTCGGGCATCTTGAAATACATACTCTCGATGTTGGTATGATCTTCCCCTGCCATCAATTTCTCGCACAATTCCAAGGTGGCGTATTCACCGTCCCCCACGCAGACACAGTCTGCTCCATCCACCGACAATACTTCATCGGGAAGAAGGGTTACATGGTAGCTGCCGCAGGTGATGAAAGTGTCCGGATACACTTCCTTGGTCCACTTTATATATTCTTTGCAATCTATAAAGGCGGTGGTACGGATGGAAAATCCGATGACATCAAAGGCTCCTTTTGTTTGGAGTTTCTTTTTGAAATCTGCTTCCTTGTGCACATACAACAGGTGCAGGAGTTCAACCTGATGTCCTGCCTGTTTGAGCACGGCGGAAATGGAGGCTAACCCTTCGCTGTAGTTGCCCCCGGTGGAAACGGGGGAACGATCCCGCTCCGTATAGTCGGGATAAACCAGCAAAACTCGGGCGCGGGGACGATCGGCGGGGATAACTTCCCCGGTGTCGCCGATGGAGGAGCCGGTGCGTGTATGGTACCCTTCGTTTTTCTGATATGCATCGGTACCCTGATAGCAGGCGGCCCGCAAATCATCGGGGTTTTCTTCAAACAGTCCATGGACGGGATTTTCTTGATTCATAACAATACAACTCCTGATTTGTCATTTTTTATGCTTGATTTTATCCCAGTATATCTTAGCTGCCTGTTCATGTTTGTTCTCGCCATAGTGATAGTATTGTTTTTCGGCTATATCTTGCGGCAAATAGGTTTGTTTGACATAGGCGTTGGGATAATCGTGGGGATATAAGTAAACGTCTTTCGTTTCACCTACCCCAAAGAAATGATTGTTTTTTAACCGGGAAGGCATATCCCGGCCTTTTCCGGCGCGGACATCTGCCAACGCTTGTTCCAAAGCCATATAGGCTGTGTTGGATTTGGGGGAAGCGGCGAGCATGACTGCCGCTTGCGCCAAGGGAATTCTTCCTTCCGGCAGCCCCAGCTGTAAGGCGCTGTCCACACAGGATTTGGTGATGGTAATGGCCATGGGGTAGGCCAGTCCGATATCTTCCGAAGCGATGACCAAAAGGCGGCGGCAGGCAGACAGAAGATCGCCCGCTTCCAGCAATTTAGCTAAATAAAAAACGGCAGCATCGGGGTCCGAGCCGCGGATGGATTTTTGCAATGCGCTTACCAATTCATAATGATCATCCCCAAAACGGTCATGAGAAAAAATCGTGCGCGGGGAAACGCCGGATACGTCCTGAAGGGTAATTTGATCGCCACTGATTTTAAAGGCGATTTCCAGTGAATTGAGAGCGCATCGCACATCGCCTCCGCTGTTGACGCCGAGCAGGCGCAAGGCATCTTCCTCCATGGTTTTTTCCAAAGAAAATTCTTTATTCAGAAAAGTAAGTGCTCGCAATAAGGCTTTTTCAATATCCTGAGGGGAAATTTCCTTAAATTCAAAGACAAGGCAGCGGGACAGCAGTGCTTTATAAATATAAAAATAAGGATTTTCCGTGGTGGAAGCAATCAAGGTGACTCTGCCGTCCTCGATATATTCCAGCAGAGTCTGCTGCTGGCGTTTGTTGAGATACTGAATTTCATCCAAATACAGCAAGGCACCTCCAAAGGACAACAGACTGTCGCTTTGGTTCAACACGTCCCGAATATCACTGCTGCCGGCAGAGGTGGCGTTTCGTTTATACAGGGTCATGCCGGTTTGTTTGGCAATGATATTCGCCGCCGTGGTTTTTCCAACCCCC